>SESH01020369.1_pt1 | contig 36660 bp, 28 predicted proteins | sample 3171561 | NCBI WGS metagenome assembly SESH01 (sample SAMN10866947, study PRJNA518727) | freshwater metagenome | biome: subpolar coniferous forest; feature: holomictic lake; material: water; isolation source: holomictic Lake 442 2011 16.5 m and 2014 13 m | place: Canada: near Kenora, Ontario
GCCCGGCTCTACGACCCGCATTCCACCTACTTCTCCGCCGAGACCTTCGAGGACTTCGGCATCCAGATGAAGCTCGAGCTCGTCGGCATCGGCGCCGTGCTCAGCGTCGAGGACGACTACTGCACGGTGAAGGAAATCGTTCCCGGCGGCCCCGCCGACCTCAGCAAGCAGCTCAAGCCCGGCGACAAGATCCTCTCCGTCGCCCAGGTCGATGCCGAGCCGGTGGAAGTCATCGGCATGAAGCTCCGCCGGATCGTCGAGCGCATCCGCGGTAGCAAGGGCACGAAGGTGACCCTCACCGTCCAGCCCGCCGACGCCCCCGATCCGTCCGTCCGCAAGCTCATCACCATCACCCGCGACATCGTGAAGCTCAACGACGCCCGCGCCCACGCCGCCGTCTTCCAGGTGCCCGGCCCCGCCGGCCAGCCCGTCCCGCTCGGCGTCATCAGCCTGCCGTCTTTTTACGGTCCGGCCGACTCCGACAGCGCGAACAAGCCGAGCGCCACCAAGGACGTCGCCGAGCTCATCGCCCAGCTCAAGGGCGCCGGCATCCGCGGCCTGGTCCTCGACCTGCGCCACAACGGCGGCGGCTACCTCACCGAGGCGATCGACCTCGCCGGGCTCTTCATCAGCCAGGGTCCGGTCGTGCAGGTGAAAAATTCTCTCGGCGAAATCCAGGTCGACCGCGACACCAACCGCGGGATTGCCTACGACGGCCCGCTCGCCGTGCTGGTGGACCGCTTCAGCGCCTCGGCCTCGGAGATCGTCACCGGCGCGCTGCAAAACTACGGCCGCGCGATCGTCATCGGCGACAGCTCGACCCACGGCAAGGGCTCCGTGCAGAGCGTCTGGGAGATGAAAAACCTGGTGCCCCAGCTCGCCCGCTCGCCGGGCAAGACCGGCGCCGTGAAGCTCACCATCCAGAAATACTACCTGCCCAACGGCTCCTCCACCCAGCTCAAGGGCGTCGTGCCCGACATCGTTCTGCCGTCCATCGACGAGCTCCTGCCCATCGGGGAAGGCGCCCTGCCCCATGCCCTGGCCTGGGACGAGATCCCGACCAGCCAGTTTGAGGGCCGCGCCCTCGACGCCAAGATCGTCCAGCCCCTACGGGCGGCCAGCGCCGCGCGCCAGGCCAAGCTCGAGGAGTTCCTCTACCTCCGGAAGAGCATCGACTGGTTCAAGATGCGCCAGGACCAGAAGCTCGTCTCGCTGAACCTCGAGGCCCGCCGCCAGCAGAAGGCAGCCGACGAGACGTTCCGCAAGGCGCTCGAGGCGGAAAAACTGGCGCTGGCCAAGCATGACTTCCCCTATCGCGAGTACCGGCTCGGCCCGCCCCCCGCCCCCCGGATCAAGGCGCCGAAAAAGGCCGAGGCCGCCACGCCCACCGACGGCGAGGACTACGAGAGCGAACTGAGCACCGATGCGGACGGGGCCTACGCCAAGGTGGATGTGTTCCTGCGCGAAAGCCTGCGCGTGGTGAACGACGCCATCGTCCTCGGGCAGGAAAAGCCCTTCACGGCCGACCCGCACGCCCCGCTGACCGCGCTGCTGGACCGCCAGGGCTAGCACCACCCAGCCCGGTGACGGCCGCGTCGGGCTTACTCCCGCCAGGCGAGGAAGAACCGGTCGCGGCCCGTCAGGTCGGGTAGCGATTCCGTGCGCAAAAAACCGGCCGGGACCGCCAGCGCCGCGAGCGCGGCATGCTGGGCAATCCCCGTCTCGAGCGCCAGCATCCCGCCCGGGGCGAGAAACCGGGCCGCGTCCGCCAGAATTTTTCTCAGGTCCGCCAGGCCGTCCTCCGCCGCAGTCAACGCCTGCATCGGCTCGTGCGCGCGGACTTCTGGCGCGGCCAGCGCCGTCTCCTCCGCCGACAGATACGGCGGATTGGCGACGATCAGGTCGAAGCACCCGCCCGGCGGCAGTCCGTCAAACCAGCTGGACTGCAGCAGGGTGAGCTGCCCGGCCAGGCCGCAGGCCGCGGTGTTTTCCTGCGCGAGGGCCAGAGCCTCGGCGCTCAGGTCCACCGCGGTCACCCGCGCCGCCGGATAGTGCTTGGCCAGGGCCAGGGCAATGGCCCCGCTGCCCGTCCCGAGGTCCAGGATCGCCGCCGGGGGCGCCCCGAGGCGCCCGGTGACCAGTTCGAGCAGCCGCTCCGTCTCCGGCCGCGGAATCAGGGCGCGGCGGTCGACCTTCAGCTTGAGTCCGAAGAAATCGGTTTTCCCCAGGATGTACTGGACCGGCTCCCGCAGCCCGCGCCGCCGGACCAGTGTGCGGATGGACTCCAGCTCCGGGGCGGACAGCGGTCGCTCGAACTGGAGGTAGAGCTGCATGCGCTTGAGCGCGAGCGCGTGCCCCACCAGCAGCTCGGCATTCAGGCGCGGGGACTCGAGGCCCTTCGCGGCGAAGAATTCCGTGGTCTTCTTGATGACCTCCAGGACCGTGAGCATGTCAGTTGTCCTCGGCGCCGCTGCGCGGCGGGAGGTAGACCTGCCCGGTGAGCGCCGCGAGCTTCTGCTCGTAGTCGGCCTGCTGCAGCGCGGCGATGATCGACCCGATGGCGCCCTCCATCACCTGCGGCAGGTTGTAGAGGGTGAGGCCGATGCGGTGGTCGGTCAGCCGGTTTTGGGGGAAGTTGTAGGTGCGGATGCGCTCGCTGCGGTCGCCGGAGCCGATCTGGCTGCGGCGCTCCGCGGCGTACTTCGCGTGCTCCTCGTCCTCGCGCCGCTGCAGCAGCCGGGAGCGCAGGACGGTCAGGGCCTTGGCCTTGTTCTTGAGCTGCGACCGCTCGTCGGCGCAGCTCACGATCAGCCCCGTGGGCCGGTGCAGGATCTGCACGGCGGAGTCCGTGGTGTTGACCCCCTGCCCGCCCGGGCCGCTGGCGCGGCAGACGGTGATCTCGAGGTCCTGCGGGTCGATCTGGACGTCAACCTCCTCGGCTTCCGGCAGCACGGCCACCGTGACCGTCGAGGTGTGAATGCGGCCGTTGGCCTCGGTCACCGGCACGCGCTGCACGCGGTGCACGCCGCTCTCGAATTTCAGCTGCCGGTAGACCTCCGACCCGGTGATGAGGAAGATGACCTCCTTGAAGCCGCCGCGCTCGCTCGCGCTGCTGCTCATCGGCTGGACCTTCCAGCCGCGCCCGTCGGCATACTTGGCGTAGAGGCGGTAGAGTTCCGCGGCGAAGAGGCTCGCCTCATCGCCGCCGGTGCCGGCGCGGATTTCCATGACGGTGTTGCGCGAGTCCGTCGGCTCCGGCGGAATCATCGCCAGCAAGACCGAGCGCCGGAGCTGCTCCTGGCGGCGCTGCAGGTCGGGCAGTTCGGCGCCGGCCAGTTCTTTGAGATCGGGGTCACCGGCCGGGTCCTTGAGCAGCGCCGCGGCCTCGGCGACCTCGCGCTCCAGGCGGGCATGCTCGCGGTGCTCGGCCACCAGCTGCTGCAGCTTCTGCTGCTCGCGCGACACCTCCGCCGCCTTCCGGGGATTGGCGTAGAACGAGGGCGCGGCCATCTGCGCGTCGAGTTCCTCGCGCCGGCGCTCAAACGGGAAAATATCGGGCAGTTGATCCATGAAACGGTAAAGGGAGGGAGGGCAGACGGGTTGATTTGCGAATTGCGTGGGCCGCGCGGAGCGGCTTCGCTCAGCGAAACTTCGCCCGGCGGATCCGCCTAGCGGGGTTGCTCAGCCATGGCCACGACGCTCTTCACTCAAAACATCATCGCCTGTATCTGGGATTTCGACAAGACTCTTATCCCGGGCTACATGCAGACGCCCCTGTTCCGTCGCTACGGCGTCAACGAGGCCAACTTCTGGAACGAGACCAACAAGCTCTCCGAGCACTACCGCCAGCGCGGCTACAACCTATCGCCCGAGATCAGCTATCTCAACCACCTGCTCACCTACACGCTGGCCGGGCCGCTCAAGGGCCTGAACAATAAAATCCTGCACGAATGCGGCGGCGAGATCGGGTTCTACCCGGGGCTGCCCGATTTTTTTGGCCGTGCCCAGTCGTTCGTCCGCGAGAAGCCCGAGTACCAGAAGCACGAGATCTCGCTGGAGCACTACATCGTCAGCACCGGGATCGCCGCCATGATCCGCGGCAGCGCCATTGCGCCGCACATCGACGGGGTCTGGGCCTGCGAGTTCATCGAGAACCCCCTCCAGCCCGGCTTCCTGAAGCAGAAGGAACTGTCCCTGAGCGCCGAGGCCGAGATCGCCCAGATCGGCCTCGTGATCGACAACACGACCAAGACCCGCGCCATCTTTGAGATTAACAAGGGCACGAACAAGAACCCGGCGATCGACGTGAATTCGACGCTGCGGGCCGAGGACCGCCGGATCCCCTTCCAAAACATGATCTACATCGCCGACGGTCCGAGCGATGTGCCGAGCTTTTCCGTCGTCAAGGGCGGCGGGGGCCGCGCCTACGCCGTTTATAATCCTGAGGATGCCGCCGAGTTCGCCCAGAACGACCGCCTGCGCCAGTCCGGCCGCATCGATCACTACGGTCCCGCCGACTACACCCCCGGCAGCAACACGACCCAGTGGCTCCGGATGCACCTCCATCAGATGTGCGACCGCATCGTGGCGGATCGGGAAACCGCGGTGGCCCAGAAAGCCTCCCGTCCGCCGCGTCATCTCAACGCCCCGCCCGCCAGCGAGGCCGCCAAGACGCCCAAGCAGGACTCCTTTCTGGAGTAGGCCGGGCGCCCGGGCCGCGCCTAGGGATTGCTCGCGACCTGCGAGTGGCGCAGGTGCCCCGCAATGTTCTGCACCCGTTCGGCGTAGTCCCGCGTCGCTGGCCGGACCCGACCCCGCACCACGGTGGACAGTCCGCCGTTCCACGCCAGCGCGATGGTGTAGGGAGTCGGCTCGATCCCGGCCCGCCCCAACCCGGCCCGCAGCCATTCATAATGGCGGATGGCCACCTCGTCTGAAATGCGCCGGTCCGTCGCCTGTGCAAACGGCACCGTCGTGTGCATGCGCCAGGTCGCCGCGCGGAACTGGTAGGCCCCCAGTTCGCCATAACGCCCCGGCCGCTCCGTGTTGAGCGGGTTCTCGATCCAGTGGATCGCCTCTAACGTCTCCCAGCGCTCCGTCGCGCCAAGCGTTGCCGGCAACAGGCTGCCGAGCACGAGCACCGCTCCGGCAAGGAGCAGGGCGCGCCACGGCTGGTTGATATGAGTGGTGTTATTCACGCCCGCCCTGACCCAGTCCCTCTCCGCGGGTTCAGCCACGCCCAAAACTAATCCCGTCTTTTCGGCGGAACCCCAGGTGCCATGCAAAACGCACTACCGGCCCCAGATCCTTATCTAACTGGCCAACTGGCTGTTCCCCATGGCTCGTTTGCGAGCAGGCGGTCTTTGACCAGGTGTGCGCGTGGTACCGCAGCCCGGCCCGGCGAGCGGGAACACAGGCTGCCCGGTCGGTTTTCAGGGTTGCGTCGGAGGGGGTTTATTCGCGGAAACATCCTGCTCCGCACATGCTTCGCCTGCTCCTTCCGCCTAACCTGGCTGCCGCCGCCCCCCGCGACGCCATTGCCGTGAAGGTCGAACTCGATGCCGCCGCCGCTCCGCCCGCGGAGTTCCTGCCGGCGCTCGCCCTGCTCCAGCGGTGGTGCGGCGCCGCCGCCCTGCCGCCCTTCATCCTCCAACTCTCCCGCGCCCAACTGCGCGAACTGATTGCCGTCCTAACCCGGCAGCCGGTCTTTTTCCCGGCCAGCGCCCCGGTCGTCCCCCTGCTCTGGATCGGACCCACCCTCATGGGGGTCTCCGAGCATCTCCGGGAGGCGGCCCCACCGGCGGCCCCGGCGCCGCGCCCCGCGCCCACCGGCCCCCGGCCCGCGACCACCGGCCAGCGCTCCCGGCCGCGCGACGACGCCCCCACGCCGCTGCTGGTGGATGGCACGGAGCATTACCTCGCCATCACGCTGCCCTCGCGCGAACACCCCGCCTATGCCGCGGCGCTCGATTTGCTCAAGACCAGCGGTTTCAGCCTCGAACCCGTGAGCCGAAAATGGTGGCTCCGCGACCGGCACAAGACCCTGAATTTTCTCGCCGCCCACGGGACCCGCCTGCGCACCGGCCTTGACGCCCAGTTCACGCCCCACTTTGAGCGGCACACGGCCCATCTCCGTCCCGCCGAGATCGCCTGCAGCGCCACGGCGGACGGCGAGGGCTTCGAGGTGACCCTCGGGCTGCGCGCCGGCGCCGCCGACGAAGCCACGGTCCGCACCGCCGTCGCGGGCAACCGCAACTACATCGAGTCGGACGGTCAGGTCTTCCTGCTCGACGCCGCCCAGCTGACCCGGCTCGCCGAGGCCCAGCGCGCCCTCGCCGGCGAGCCCAACGCCACCCTCGCGGCCCGCCGCACCCAGCGGGTCAGCGGCGCGCGCACGGCCGAGGCGCAGGAAATCATCGAGGCCCTCTCGCCCGGCTTCCAGCCGCCCGATGCCTGGCGCGAGCGCAGCGCCGGCCTGCGCAACCTCTCGATCCTGACCCCGGCGCCCGCGGCCGCGGACCTCACCGCCCAGCTCCGGCCCTACCAGCGCATCGGCGCGGCGTGGCTCTGGCACCTGCACCGCCAGCAGCTGGGCGGCATTCTCGCCGACGAAATGGGCCTGGGGAAGACGCTGCAGGCCCTGGCCCTCCTCAGCGCCCTGCAGGCGCCCGGGGAACCGGCGGACGCCCCCCCGCCGGCCCCATCGGCCCCGGCGGCGACCTCCCTCGTCATCTGCCCCGCCTCCCTGGTGGAAAACTGGCGGCGCGAGGCCGCCCGGTTTGCCCCCGGCCTCCGCGTGTTCGTCCACCATGGCGCCCGCCGGCTTCCCGCCGCCGGGGACGCCGCCGCGTTTGACCTGGTCATCACGTCCTACGGCACCCTCGCCCGCGACCGCGACCTCTTCGCCCAGGTCGGCTTCACCCTCATCATCGCCGACGAGGCGCAGCACATCAAGAATCGCCGGTCGCAGAACGCCACGGCGCTCCGCTCCCTCCAGGCCGCGAGCCGCTTCCTGCTCACCGGCACGCCGCTGGAAAACTCGCTGGAGGATCTGCGCTCGCTGTTCGAGTTCCTCCTGCCGGGCTACCTCGCGCCGATGCCGTCCGGCCTTCGCGGCGAGGAGCGCGCCTGGTTCGACCAGCGCCTCCGTGCCCAGGTCGCGCCCTATATCCTCCGCCGCACCAAGCAGGCGGTCGCACCCGAACTGCCCCCCAAGCTGGAGCAGACCGTCTGGTGCGAGCTCACCCCCGCCCAGGCCGCGCTCTACCGCGACCTGCAGCAGGCGGGCGAGCGGGAGCTGCTCAGCCTCGCCGCCGGCGGCGCCAGCGAATCCCGCCTGCAGTTCGCCGCGCTCACCCAGCTCCTGCGCCTCCGCCAGGTCTGCTGCGATCCCCGGCTGGTGCCGACCGGGTCGGACCTCGCCCCCGTCCCGGCTGGCGGGGAACCGCCGCCCTACCCGGACTCCGCCAAGCTGGACGCCTTCCGCGAACTACTCGCCGAGGCCATCGACGACGGTCACCGCGTCCTCGTGTTTTCCCAGTTCACCTCCCTGCTCGCGCTGTTGCGCGCGGAGCTCGAGGCCCAGGGCACCGCGCACTGCTACCTGGACGGCTCCATGACCCCGCGAGCCCGGCAGGCCGCGGTCGATCGCTTTCAGGACTCAGCCGAGGTGCCCGTGTTCCTGATCTCGCTCAAGGCCGGGGGCACCGGGCTCAACCTCACCGGCGCCGACACGGTCATTCATTTTGACCCCTGGTGGAATCCCGCCGCCGAGGCCCAGGCCACGGACCGCGCCCACCGCATCGGCCAGACCCGCCTGGTCACCAGCTACAAGCTCATCGCCGCGGGCACCGTGGAGGAGAAGGTTCTCGCCCTGCAGGACAGCAAGCGCGCCCTGCTCGCCGACGTGTTCGAGGCCAGCGATGCCGCCACCACCAAGCTCTCCCTGGCCGATCTGCGGACCCTGCTCCGGACCTAGCCCCGGCCCGGCGGCGCCGCCGGCCAGGCCCCCATTTTTCATCCCTGAGCCAGCCACAACAATTAATGCGCAGCTTGCGGCAAAAAACAGGTCGGGTTCACGATTGAGCCTCGACTGCCCGTCCTAATACTGGATTTTCTCTTTTCTTTCACGTGACGACCCACCCCTACGCATTCCTCGCCCTCTTTCTGGGGGTGGCCTTGGCGTTTCCGATCGTGCTCCTGGGTGTTGCGCAGCTGTGGTTCTGGTTTTTCCAGCCGGCGAAGCCCAGCCCGATGAAAAATGACGTCTACGAGTGCGGCCTCCCGCCGGCCGGGGACTCCTGGATCCAGTTCAAGGCGCATTATTACCTGTATGCCATCCTCTTCCTGATTTTTGACGTGGAGGTGCTGTTCCTCCTGCCCTTCGCCGTCGCCTTTACCGGCCTGCCCACCGGCGCGCTGCTGGCCATGCTCGCCTTCATCCTGCTGCTCGCCGAGGGACTCGTCTGGGCCTGGCACCGCGGTCACTTGGAGTGGAAATGACATGAGCGACGCCGCCCTCCCGCCCGACTCCGCCGCCGCGCCCGCGGCCACCCCGGCCTCGGAACCTATCACCCCCGCTCAGCGCGACGACCTGCGACGTCAGGGCATCCTCCTGACCAGCATTGAGGAACTCTACAACTGGGGCCGTAGCCACTCGGTCTGGCCGCTGAACTTCGGCCTGGCCTGCTGCGCCATCGAGATGATCGCCGCCTCCATGGCCCGGTTCGACATCGCCCGGTTCGGCTCCGAGGTCTTCCGCCCGTCGCCCCGCCAGGCCGACCTCCTGATCGTCTCCGGCACCGTCACGAAAAAAATGGCCCCGCAGGTCATCCGCCTGTGGAACCAGATGCCCGAGCCGAAATACTGCATCGCGATGGGCGCCTGCGCCATCTCCGGCGGGCCCTTCAAGCAGGGGTACAACGTGCTCAAGGGCATCGACCGCTTTATTCCGGTGGACATCTTCATCCCCGGCTGCCCGCCGCGGCCCGAGGCCCTCCTCCACGGCCTCGTGCAGCTTCAGGCGAAAATCCGCGGCCAGCCCCTCACCGGCCCCGACGCGCCGCGCCACTTGCGCTCCGACGTCGAATGCAACTGCCCGATCCCCGAGTTCGGCGCGCACGACCTCGTCCCCACCCAAAATCCCACCGTGTGGCAGCCGCCCCAGCCCATCGTCCGCCCGGACAAAGCCTGACCCACGCGCCATGGAGACCGTCGAACAAATCCGCGACCGCCTGCTCGCCCGCTTTCCCGGCGCCACCGTGGAGGTGCGCTCGAACCCGTCGCCGTCCGGCCAGCACTCCCTGCTGTTGGGAGCCGCGACCGCCCGGGAGATCGCCCAGTTCCTGCGCGACGACCCCGTCCTGCGGCTCGACCAGTGCTCGAACGTCACCGGCGTGGATTGGCCCGAGAAGGAGGTCGTGGAGACGACCAAGACCACGGTGCCCGATCCCGCCGGCGGCCCCGCCAAGGTGGTGGAGCAGAAGTCCCGCCGCCTCGAGCCCGGCTGCCTGGAGGTGGTCTACCACCTCTACTCGATCGCGCTCCGCCACGGCCCCCTCGTGCTGCGCCTGCGCACGGGCAACCGCACCGACCAGGTCACCCTCCCGTCCCTCACCCCCGTCTGGCGCGCCTGCGAGTTCCAGGAGCGCGAGGTGTTTGATCTTTTCGGCGTCCGCTTCGAGGGCCACCCCGACCTGCGCCGCATCCTGATGTGGGACGGCTTCCAGGACCACCCGATGCGCCGGGACTACGTCGAGCCCGACGACTACGAATGGGAGCCCACCCCGCACGGCGCGGTGCTCGCCAAGGCCAAGCGGCATTATCCGGCGCCCGCGCCGGCAGCCAAGCCATGAGCGCCCCCGACTCCAGCTTCCTCGCCCCGCCGGCCGGCTCCCAAGTCCGGGCCGTGCACGACGAGTTCCACGGCGACCTCCTCGAGGTCTCGATGGGGCCGCACCACCCGTCCACCCACGGCGTGTTCCGCATGATCGTCACGCTCGACGGCGAGACCATCGTGAAGCTCAAGCCCGTCTTCGGCTACCTGCACCGGAACCACGAGAAGCTGGGCGAGAACACGAGCTACCTGGCGTCGATGCCCTACACCGACCGGCTCGACTACCTGAACTCGATGACGAACAACTGGGCGTACGCCCTCGCGGTCGAGCGGCTCGCCGGCCTCGCGGTCCCCGCCCGCGCGGAATACCTCCGCGTCATCCTCGCCGAGCTCACCCGCCTGCTCAACCACAGCTGCCTGGCCGGCTTCCTCCTGCAGGACTGCGGCTGCAGCGGCACCCCGCTGATGTACGCGTTCCGCGAGCGCGAAAAGATCCTCGACCTCTTCGAGTCGCTCAGCGGTTCCCGCATGATGTGCAACTTCCAGCGCTTCGGCGGCTGTCGCGTGGACCCGAGCGCCGACTGGCTGGCCGGGGTGCAGCAGCTGACGGACGGCTACGGCGCCTTCCTCGACGAGTTCGAGGCCCTGCTCACCGGCAACGAGATCTTCATGGCGCGCACCCAGGGGGTCGGCCGCCTCGCGGCGCCGCTGGCCATCAGCGCGGGCGTCACCGGCCCCGTGCTCCGCGCCTCCGGCGTGGCCCACGACCTGCGCAAGGTCGACGGTTACGGCGCCTACCCCCAGTTCGACTTCCGCGTGCCGCTCGGGGACCACGGCGACACCTACGACCGGTACATGGTCCGCATCCTCGAGATGCGCGAGTCCATCCAGATCCTCCGCCAGGCGCTGGCCCGGCTGCCGGACGGCCCGATCATGGACCCGAAGGCCAAGCTCCGCGGCTTCCGGCCCAAGGCGGGCGAGGCCTACGGCCGCATCGAGGGGCCCAAGGGCGAGATCGGCTTCTACCTCATCAGCGACGGCAGCCCCAACCCCTACCGCTACCGCGTGCGCCCGCCCTCCTTCATCAACCTGACCATCCTCGAGGACCTGTGCCTCGGCCACACCGTGGCCGACGCCGTGATCATCCTCGGGAGCGTCGACATTGTGCTCGGCGAGGTCGACCGCTGACCCGCCGCCCGCTTCACCCGCCCCCCCCTTCACCATGCTCGGCACCGGATTACTCCAAGGTCTCGCGGTCACCGCGAAAAACCTCGTGGGCAGCTTCCATGATCCGGCGCGGCTGCCGACCCTGGAATATCCGGAGGTGCAGCCGCAGCTGCCCGAGGCCTACCGCAACTTCCCCTTCCTCGTGTCGGAGAGCGCGGAGGACCCGATGGGCACGCTCCGCTGCGTGGCCTGCCAGATTTGCGAGAAGGAATGCCCGCCGCAGTGCATCTACATCGAGAAGAGCAAGGACAAGAAGCCCGATGCCGCCGGCAAGCAGCAGATCTTCCCGGCGGTCTTTGTCATCGACACCTCCGTGTGCATGAGCTGCCAGATCTGCGTCGAGGTCTGCCCGTTTGAGTCCATCAAGATGGACCAGGTCTTCGCGATCGCGACCACCGAGCGCTTCGGCTCGCTGCTGCTCACGCGGGAGCAGCTCGCCAAGCCCAACAGCTACTACCACCAGATCCACCCGACCGAGGCCGCCGAGGTGGACCGCCGGCTCGCCGCCGACCGGCAGGCGGCCGAGGACAAGGCCAAGGCCGCCGCCGCCGCCAAGTCCGCGGCGCCGACGCCCCCGGCCAAGCCGGCCACCGGAGGGCCCGCCGCATGACCCCCGCCGCCGTCCCGCCCGACCGCTGGCTCGAGTTGGCGCCGCTCCAGCTGCGCGACTGGGTCACGGGCTTCCTCCCGGCCTCCCTGCAGTGGCTGGCCACGGGGCTGATCACGATCGTCGCCATCCTCGCGGTGTTCGGCCTGCTCTTCGCCTACCTCACGCTGGCGGAACGCAAGATTCTCGGCCGCATCCAGAATCGCCCGGGCCCCAACCGCACCGGGTGGTTCGGCCTGCTCCAGCCCTTCGCCGACGGCGTCAAGGCCCTCACCAAGGAGGATGTCGTCCCGCGCCAGGCCGACCCGGTCCTGCACTACCTCGCGCCGGTCGTGCTCGTCGCCCTCTCGCTCCTCGGCTTTGCGGTGATCCCGTTTGGCCGCCACCTGGTGGCGGTCGAGCTCGACGCCGCCGTGCTCTACTTCTTCGCCGCCGGCGCCGCCACCGAGCTCGCCATCTTCATGGCCGGCTGGGCCAGCCGGAACAAGTACGCCCTGCTCGCGGCCATGCGCGCCCTCGCCCAGCTCATCAGCTACGAGCTGCCGCTCCTGCTCGCCTTCGTCCCGGTCGTCATGCTCGCCGGCACCCTCTCGACCACCGCCATCGTCGCCGCCCAGGGCGGCTGGACCCTCGGCGTGCTGCCGCACTGGTTCGTGCTCACCCCCTGGGGCTTCGCCGGGTTTGTCATCTTCATGATCGCGGCGCTCGCCGAGTCGAACCGCTCCCCCTTCGATCTGCCCGAGGCGGAAAGCGAGCTGATCGCCGGCCACCTGACGGAGTACTCCGGCTTCAAGTACGCGCTCTTTTTCATGGCGGAGTATTTCGGCATGTGCGCGCTCTGCGGCATGGCCGTCACCCTCTTCCTCGGCGGCTGGCAGGCCCCGTGCGCGGCGCTGGAGTGCATCCCGTCCTACGCCTGGTTCGGCGCCAAGCTGCTGACGCTGCTGCTCGGGTTCATCTGGATCCGCGCCACCCTGCCGCGCCTGCGCATGGACCAGCTGACCCGGCTGGCGTGGAAATTCCTCGTGCCGCTCGCCCTGATCAACCTCGGCACCGCCGCCTTCTGGTCGCTCACCGCGGGCTGGACCGGCGGCCTGCAGCTCGTCCGCTGGGTCGTGGCCCTCGCCCTCGTGGCCGGACCCTTCGTGCTCCTCGGCCGCCGCCTCTCGCGCGGGGTCGCCCCGCGCGTCTACCGCTACGCCTCCTCATGATCCTCGCGCTCCTGCTCATCACCCTCCTCATCCTCGCCAGCGCGGCGGTGGCCATGGTGCTGCGCAACCTCATCCACAGCGCCCTGCTGCTGGTGCTCAGCTGGTGCGGCATCGCCGCGTTCTACCTCTGGGCCGGCGCGGAGTTCGTCGCCTTCGCCCAGATCCTGGTCTACGTCGGCGCCATCTCGATGGTGGTGCTCTTTGCCGTGCTGCTCACGCGGCCGGCCCGCGACGCCGAGCTCAGCGTGCCCGCCGTCACCGTCCTCCGCGTCGCCGCCGGCCTGATGGCGGCCGGCATGGTCGCCTCGATCCTCGGCCTGGCCGTGCTCACCACCCGCTTCAGCGGTGCCGCCACCCGGGCGCCGCAGCTCACCGTCAAGGACCTCGGGGCGCTGCTGGCGGGCCCCCACGCCGCGGCGCTGCTGGTGACCGGGGTCATCCTCACGGTCGCGCTCCTCGGCGCCGTCCTGATCGCGGCGCCCGCGCCGGCCCCGCGCCCGGAGGACCACTCATGAGTCCGCTGACCCTCTGCCTGCTGCTCTCCTGCGGCCTGTTCAGCGTGGGCCTCGCGGCCGCGCTGACCCGGGGCAATGCCATCCTCGTCCTCCTCGGGGTCGAGCTGATGCTGAACGCGGCGAACCTCAACTTCATCGCCTTCTGGCGCTTCAGCGGCGGGCCGGCCTCCACCGGGGTCGTGTTCGTGCTGTTCTCCCTCGCCGTCGCGGCCGCCGAGGCGGCGGTGGGCCTGGCGCTGGTCATCGCGGTTTACCGGCACCAGCAATCCATCCGGCTTCAGGATGCCGTGCGGCTGAAAGGCTGATCCCATGACGCTTCCCGTTCACTACCTCTGGCTCATCCCCGCGCTGCCGCTGCTGGCCGCCGCCGTCGGCGCCCTGGCGCCGCGCCGCGGCCGGGCCCTGGCTGCCGGCGCCGCGATCGGCGCCATGGCCGCGGCCTTCCTGCTGTCGGTCGCAGCGCTGGCCGGCGCGCTGCGCGACCCGGCCGCCCACGCCGTCGCCAACTTCACCTGGTTCCAACTCGGCGCCGACGCCTACCGCCTCGGCTGGCTGCTCGACCCGCTCACCGGGTTCATGTGCGTGATGGTCTCCTTCGTCAGCCTGCTGATCTTCATCTTCAGCACCGGCTACATGCACGAGGATGCAAACTTCAAGCAGTTCTTCTGCTTCCTGAGCCTCTTCGCCGCGGCGATGCTCGGCCTGCTGGTCGCCAACAGCCTCCTGCTGCTGTTCATCTGCTGGGAGCTGGTCGGCCTCGCGTCCTACCTGCTGATCGGCTTCTGGTTTCACAAGCCGTCCGCCGCCGCCGCCGCCAAGAAGGCCTTCATCACCACGCGCATCGGCGACCTCGGCTTCCTGCTCGGCCTGCTCTGGCTCCAGCACTCCGGCGGCACCCTGCTCTTTTTCGACGGCGGCCACGGCTGCCTCGAGCCCGCCCTGCTCCAGCAGCTGAGCCTCTCGACCACCCTCGGCGGCCTCGCCGTCTCGACCGCCATCGGCCTGCTGGTCTTCTGCGGCGCCATGGGCAAGTCGGGCCAGTTCCCGCTGCACGTCTGGCTGCCCGACGCGATGGAGGGCCCGACGCCGGTCTCCGCCCTGATCCACGCCGCCACCATGGTCGCCGCCGGCGTGTTCCTGATCGCGCGCGTCTACCCCCTGATGCTGGCCGACCAGGCCCTGGCCCACGTCCCGGTCCACGCGCTCACCGTCGTCGCCGCCATCGGCGCGATCACCGCGCTGCTCGGCGCCGTCATCGCCGTCGCCCAGCACGACATCAAGCGCGTCCTCGCCTTCTCCACCGTGTCCCAGCTCGGCTACATGATGCTTGCCCTCGGGGTCGGCTCCTGGGTGGCGGCGATTTTCCACCTGCTGACGCACGCCTTTTTCAAGGCCCTGCTGTTCCTCGGCGCCGGCTCCGTGATCCACGCGGCGCACCACGAGCAGGACATCCGCTCGCTCGGCGGCCTGCGCCCGCGCCTCCGGGTCACCTTCGCGACCTTCGCCATCGGCATGATGGCCCTGTCCGGCGTGCCGTTCCTCTTCTCCGGGTTCTGGAGCAAGGAGGCCATCCTCCACGCCGCCCATGCCTGGGAGGTTTCCCCCCTGCCGCTTTACGCCGGCCTGATCGCCGTGGTGCTCACCGCGTTCTACATGACGCGCCTCGTGGCGGAGACGTTCCTCGGCGCGCCCCGCTCGCCCGCCGCCGCCCACGCGCACGAGAGCCCGGCCGTCATGACCGTGCCCCTGGTCCTGCTGGCCGTGGGCGCGGTGTTCCTCGGCTTCCTCGGCACCCCGGCCTGCCCCTGGCTGCAGTCCCGCCTCAGCGGCACCCCGCTGCACGGCAACCTCGAGCACCTGTGGGAGGGCGGCGGCCTGATGCTCCTGTCCATCGTCCTGGTGGGCGCCGGCCTTGGCCTCGGCTGGTGGCTCTTCGCCCGCACGCCGCGGGCCAGCGCCACGGCCGACGACCCGCTCGCCCGCTCGTTCCCCGCGGCCTGGGCCTTCCTCGGCGCCCGGCTGAAATTTGACGAACTTTACGCGGTCTCCGTGTTTCCCCTGGTCTCCGGCCTCGCCGCGGTCGCGGTCTTCTTCGACCGCTGGGTGTGGGGCGGCGCGGTCAGCCTGCTCGCCTGGCTAGGCGAACTGGGCGGCACCGTGAACCGCCGGGTGGACGAGGCGGGGCTCAACGCCGGCTTCGACACCGTCAGCGAGAGCGTGCGCGGCACCGGCCAGCGCTACTCGCAGGCGCAGACGGGTGAGACCCACGGCTACCTGCGCACCGTCGCCATCGCCTTCGCCATCCTGGCACTGTTGCTCGTCTGGGGAGGTGGCCGATGAGCTCCCTGCCGCTGCTCTCCCTCCTCATCCTCGCACCGTGGGCCGGAGCGCTGCTGCTGGCCGTGCTGCCGGGGCTGTCCGCCCGGGCCGCGCGCGGCACCGCCTTCGCCTTCAGCCTCTCCACCCTGGTGCTCGGTCTCGCGGTGCTGGCGCGCTTCGATCCGTCCGCCGCCGGCTACCAGTTCGGCGAGAATCACGCCTGGATCCGGGCGCTCCATGTCCATTACCGCCTCGGGCTCGACGGCATGAGTTTGCTGCTGGTGCTGCTCACGGCCCTGGTTTCGCCCCTGGCGCTCGCCACGGCGGCCCGCGGGGCGCGCGACGCGCGACTCCTCGGCCTGCTGTTCCTCGTCCTGCAGGGCAGCGCCCTCGGCGTGTTCCTCGCGCTCGATTTCTTCCACTGGTTCATCTTCTGGGAGCTGAGCCTCGTGCCGGCCTTCTTCCTCATCAAGCTGTGGGGCGGCCCGGGGGCCGGCCGCGCCGCCTACCAGTTCGTCATCTACACCCTCGCGGGCAGCGCCCTCATGCTGCTCGGCTTCGCCGCCCTCTACACGGCCACCGGCACGCTGGACTTCACCGCCCTCGCCCAGCTCGGCGCCAGCGGCGCGCTGTCCGCCCGGCTCGGCCCGCCGGCCCTCCTCGCCGTCTTCCTCGGGGTCTTCCTCGGCCTCGCGGTCAAGGTGCCGCTCTTCCCCTTCCACACCTGGCTGCCGCCGGCATACGCCGAGGCCCCCGCCGGCGTGTCGATGTTCCTCACCGGCGTGATGTCCAAGATGGGCGTCTACGGCTTCCTCCGCATCCTCTGGCCGATCTTCCCCGCGCAGCTGCACGCCTGCGCCGGCCCGCTGCTGGTGTTGGCGCTCGGCGGCGTGGTGCTCGGGGCGTTCGCCGCCCTCCGCCAGACCGACCTCAAGCGGATGATCGCCTACTCCTCCGTCAACCACCTGAGCTACTGCCTGCTGGCGCTCTTCGCGGTCGCCGCGGGCTCGGCCGCCGCCAGCCCGGCCGCCGCCAGCGCCGCCCTGAGCGGCGCGCTGCTCCAGATGTTCAACCACGGGCTCTCCGCCGCCGCGCTGTTCTTCTGCGTCGGGGTGCTGGAGCAGCGCTCCGGCCGCCGCGGGCTCGATGACTTCGGCGGCGTGCGCACCGCTGCTCCGCTCTTCGCCGGGCTGACCGGGTTCGCGCTCTTCTCCTCGCTCGGCCTGCCGGGCCTCAACGGCTTTGTCGGGGAATTCCTCGTCTTCCGCGGCGTGTTCGGCCTCGTCCCGTGGGCGGCGGCCGTCGCCACCCTCGGCCTGCTGGCCACCGCGCTGTTCCTCCTGACCGCCTGGCAGCGCGTCTTCCACGGTCCGCGGGCCGGGGCCGCGGCGGGGGCGTTCCCGGACCTGACCCGCGCGGAGTTCCTGACCCTGCTGCCGCTGGTGGTCCTGATGCTGCTCCTCGGGGTGCTGCCGCACCTGCTCACCGATCTGATCCACCCGCTCGTCACCGCGTGGGTTCACCCCCTGTCCCTCCCATGAACGCGCTGCCCTGGGCCATTTACACGTCCTTCGCCGGCGCCCTGCTCGTGCTGGTGGCCGGTGCCCGTTCCGCCGCCCTGGCGCGCGGCCTGGCCCTCGCCACCGCGGTCACCGGGCTCGGTCTCGCCCTGTGGGCCGCCGCCGGGTTTGTCCCCGGCCCCGGCCTGCAGACCCTGGTCGACCTGCCGTGGGTGGGTTCGCTCGGCATTCGCTACCATCTCGCCGCCGACGGCATCAGCCTGACGCTGGTGGTGCTGACCGGGATCGCCGCCACCGCCGGCGTGCTGTTTTCCTGGAACATCACCGAGCGCACGGGCGAGTTCTTCGCGTTCTACCTGACGCTGATCGGCGGCGTGTACGGCGTCTTCCTCAGCGCCGATGCGTTCCTGTTCTTCGTGTTCTACGAGATCGCGATCGTCCCGAAATATTTCCTGATCGCGAACTGGGGCTCCACCCGGCGCGAGTACGGGGCGATGAAGCTGGCGCTCTACTCGTTCGCGGGCAGCGCGCTGGTGCTGGCGGGCCTGCTCTGGACCTATGCGGCCGGCGGCGCCCAGGGCTTCGCGCTGACCGAGCTGGCGCGTGCGGCCACCACCCTGCCCCACACCGAGGTGGTGGTGATCTTCGCGCTGGTCTTCTTCGGTTTCGCCACGCTCGCCGGCCTGTTTCCGCTCCACACCTGGGCCCCCACGGGCCACGTCGCCGCCCCCACCGGCGCCTCCATGCTGCTCGCCGGCGTGGTGATGAAGCTGGGCGCCTACGGGTGCCTGCGCGTGGCCCTGCCGCTGTTTCCGGTCGGCTTCGCCTGCTGGCAGCCGGTCCTCGGCTGGCTGGCCGTGGCCGGCATCGTCTACGCCGGCCTGATCGCGCTGGTCCAGGACGACTTCAAGTTCGTCATCGGCTACTCCAGCGTCAGCCACATGGGCTTCGTGATGCTGGGGCTCGCCGCCGCCAACACCCAGGCCGTCGCGGGCGCGGTGCTGCAGATGTTCTCCCACGGCGTGATTGCGGGCCTCTTGTTCGCCGTGGTCGGCCGGATGATCTACGAGCGGACCCACACCCGCCAGCTGGGCGACCTGCGGCGCCTGCCGCTGCACCGTCTGCTGCCCTTCGCCGCCGTGGTGTTTGTCCTCGCCGGGCTCGCCTCGCTGGGACTGCCCGGGTTCAGCGGCTTTCCCGCGGAGCTGACCATCCTGATCGGCACCTGGCAGGCCTCGCCGCGCTGGGCCCTCGGGGCCGCGGTCGGGGTGCTGGTCGCCGCCGCCTTCACGTTGCGGGTCATCCAGGTTGCCTTCTTCAGTCGGACGGAACCGGCGGATACCGCCGCCCCGGCCGAGGCCCTGCCGCCCATCACCCTTCCGGAAAAGCTCGGGGCCCTGCTCCTGCTCTCCGCCACGGTCCTCATCGGCCTTAAACCCGACCTGCTGCTCGACTGGATCCTGCCGGCGCTGCAGTCGCCCCTCATGCAGGCCGTGCTCAAACCCGGCAACCTATGAACGCGCTTTACGCCGAGCTCTTCCGCGCGATCGTCCCCGAGACGGTCCTGGTCCTGTCCGCGCTGCTGGTGCTCACCTTTGATCTGGTGCTGGGCCGCCGCCGGACCCTCGCCGAGCGACTGAACCTAGCCGTGCTGCTGGGGGTGGCGGGCGTGCTCTCCGCCCTGGCCCTCGGGCTGCGGGTCGGGCCGGTGGGGACGGTCTTCGGCGGCTCCTTCCTGCTGGATCCCCTGGCGGTCGCCGTGCGCGCCGGGGTGCTGGTGCTGGTGCTGCTGACCCTGGGCGTAGTCACCGCCGCGCCCCAGACCCGCCAGCCGGCGGAGTACGTCGCGCTGATCCTGCTGGCGACGGTCGGCTTCCTGCAGATGGCGGCCGCCCAGCAGCTGCTGCTGGCGTTCCTCTCGGTGGAGCTGGCGAGCCTCGCGCTGTATGTGCTGGCGGGCTATGACAAGACGCGCCCCGAGTCCGCCGAGGCGGCGCTGAAATACTTTCTGGTGGGTGCGGTCTCCGCGGCCTTCCTGCTGTTCGGCTTCAGCCTGATTTACGGGCTCACCGGCTCGATCCAGTTTGGCAAGATCGCCCACACCCTCGGCTATCAGGCGATGAGCCCGCTGCTGGCGGTGGCCCTCGTGATGGTGCTGGTGGCCTTCGGATTCAAGGCGGCGGCCGCGCCCTTCCACCTCTGGGCCCCCGATGCCTACCAGGGCGCCCCCACCCCGTCCGCCGCCCTCATCGCCTCGGCCTCCAAGCTGGCCGGTTTCGCGCTGTTCTGGCGCCTGCTCTGGTCCGGGCTCGGCCCCGTGGCCGGTCAATTCACCACCCAGCCGGGGACCCCGGGTTGGCTGGCGATCGTGGCACTGCTGTCCGCCGCCTCGATGCTCCTCGGTAATTTCGCCGCGCTCGCCCAATACAATGTCCGGCGGCTGCTCGCCTACTCCGCGATCGCCCACGCCGGCGCCCTCCTGCTGGGTCTGCTCAGCGCCGGGCACTCCGGCCCGGGACCGCTGTTCTACTACGCGGCCACCTACGGCGTCGCCACGGCCGGCGCGTTCGGCGTGCTCGCCGTGATGGAGCGGCATGGTCGCAGCCAGGAACTCAGCGACCTGGCCGGACTGTACCGCCGCTCCCCGCTGCTGGCCGGCAGCCTGCTGATCTTTGTGCTCTCCCTCGCCGGGATTCCGCCGCTGGCGGGTTTCTTCGGCAAGTTCGCCGTGTTTGCCGCCGCGCTCCAGATGGGCGGTGTGGCCTCCCCGGCCGGCTGGCTGGCGCTCCTCGCCATCGCCCTGAGCGCCGTCGCGCTCTACTACTATCTCCTCATCCTGAAGCAGGCGCTGGTGGCGGCGCCCGCGGCCGACGCGGCCCCGATTGTCGTGCCCCGCCTCGCCGCCCTGACCCTCTTCGTCGCCGCCGCCCTCATCATCCTGCTGGGCCTGTTTCCCTCGGCCTTGCTCGATCGCTTCTGACCGTCACCGGCCGCTCACCGCGGCAGCAGGCGCTGGATGGGATGACCGCTCGTGCTGGTCGCCTTGGGTGGATCCGGGAGTCAGGCGAGAGTCCAGCCAGCTAGGCTAACAGGCTCGGTCCGCAGCCTCCCTGGAAACAAACTGACCCGCCCGCTGAGCCGTCAGCGCGGCGCCGTCGGCTGCAGGAAGCGGTGGATCCCCTGGGCGGCGCGGCGCCCGTCGCGGACCGCATGCACCACCAGGCTCGGACCCCGCACCGAGTCGCCGCCGGCAAAGACGCCCGACTCGCTCGTCATCTGGTTCCGGTCAACCCGCAGGGCCCCCCAGTCCTCCACCGCGAGGGTGGCAAAGTCGCTCCCCGCCGGGAAAGGCACGGGATCAAAGCCATAGGCCACGAGCACCAAGTCTGCCGGGACGGCGTATTCGGAGCCGGGCACCGGGCGGGGCTTGCGCCGGCCCGAGGCATCGGCGGCCCCCAGTTCCATGCGCACGCACCGGACTTCCCCGACCCCGCCGGACGGCCCGGGGCGGATCTCGATCGGGTTGGTGAGAAACTCAAACTGGGCGCCTTCCTCTGTCGCATTGGCGTATTCCTTGCGGCTGCCCGGCATGTTGGCCAGGTCGCGGCGGTAGAGACACCGGGCCTCGCTGGCCCCGCCGCGCAGTGCGGTGCGCAGGCAGTCCATCGCCGTGTCGCCGCCGCCGAGCACGGCGACCCGCTTGCCCGCGACGTCCACCACCGGCAGGTCCACCAGCGGCGAGTCGACATTCTTCTGGATCAGGAACGGCAGGGCGTCCACGACTCCGGCCAGGTTGCCGCCGGGAATGTCCAGCGCCTTGGGCCGCTGCGCGCCCACCCCCAGAAAGACGGCGTCAAAGTCGCGCCGCAGGTGCGCCAGCGACAGGTCCCAGCCCACCCGCACGCCGAGCTGGAATTTCACCCCGCGTTTCACCAGCAGGTCGATGCGCCGCTCGACCAGGTGTTTCTCGAGCTTGAAGGCCGGGATGCCGTTCACCAGCAGGCCGCCCGGGATGAGCATGGCCTCGAAGACCGTGACGTCGTAGCCGGCCTGGGCCAGCTCATCGGCGCAGGCGATGCCGCCCGGGCCGGAACCGATCACCGCCACGCGGAATCCGTTGGGCATGACCGGCGTCGCCTCGACCCCGCCGTGAGCGAAGGCATAGTCGTTGATGAACCGCTCGATCGAGCCGATCGCCACGGGGTCGGCCTTGCTGTTCAGGATGCAGGCCCCCTCGCAAAGTTTTTCCTGCGGGCAGACGCGCGAGCAGATCTCGGGCATGTTGCTGGTGGCGCGCGAAACCGCGGCGGCCTCGAGAAACTGGCCCGCCGCCGCCAGCGCCAGCCACTCGGGAATCCGGTTGGACAGCGGGCAGCCCTGCGCACACAGCGCGTCCGGGCACTGGATGCACCGGCTCGCCTGCTCCCGGACGGTCGCCTCGTCGTAGCTGCCGTAGATCTCCGCGAAATCCGCCGACCGCTCCTGCGCCGAGCGCTTCGGCGGGCCCACCCGCGCGATCGTCGACCAGCTATGCTTGGCATTCGGCCCGGGTTCTTTGGACGAGGTCATGCGGCGGACTCCTCCCGGGACCTGGGCGCGGCGGAGCTTTTTCCGGTCGCGCCGCGGAGGTTGGCTGAAGATAGAGTGGTCACGGGGTGAAAGGGGTCCCAAGTCAGGAATTCGACGCCGATCCCGGAGCCGGACAAATCCGGCCCGACCGGCCGGCGGCCGGAGCCCCGACCCGCGAAGGAAAAGGCGAAAACGTCACGGGTGCAAGTTACACCTCGGCCGTCCCGGGGTCTTGTGTTCTCGCGCGTTTCTTTGGTGATCCGCTGCCGGCTGCCAAACCCCGTGCCCGGGCAGGCGGGCGAGCCCGGGCCGGGGCGCATGATGAAAAGGTAACCCCGCACGTTCGGAGGAAAGAGCGTGCCGCCCGCGCTAGACGCGCCAGCTCTGCAGGATCTTCTGGTAGTTGGCGCGCTCGAAGGCGCCGGGGTCGGGGCAACGCGCGAGGTTCATCGCCCCGCGAAACTCCGACACGGACACGTACCCATGCTCCCCCATCCACTGCTCCATGCCACTCAGCATGGAGGTGATCAGGTGCGGCCCGTGCTTCAGCAGGACCGACACCAACTGCACCGCATGCGCGCCGGCCAGGATCGCCTTCACCGCGTCGGCCGCGTCATGGACGCCGCCGGACGCGGCCAGCGAGCCCTTGAGGTGCGGCGACAGCACGGCCAGCCAGCGCAGCCGCAGCAGCAATTCCGACGAGTCGGACAGCTTCAGGTGGGGCGAGACCTCGAGCTGCTCGATGTCAAAGTCGGGCTGGTAAAACCGGTTGAAGAGCACCGCGCCGCTCGCGCCGATCTTCTCCAGCGCCACGGCAAAATGCGCCGGGGTGGTGTGGAACGGCGACAGCTTGACCGCGACCGGGATGCGCACGCAGCCGATCACCATGCTGACCGTCTCGAGCAGGTCGGCCTCGAGCTCGTCCGCGGCCATCGTCGGATCCGTCGCCAGCTGGTACAGGTTGAGTTCGATGGCATCGGCCCCCGCGGACTCGCACCGCCGGGCATAGTCGGTCCAGCCGCCGGGCCGCGTGCCGTTGAGCGAGGCGATCACCGGGATGGCCAGCGCCTGCTTCAGGTTCTCGATCTGGCGCAGGTATTGATCCGGCACCAGCTGGTATTCCGAGAAGTTCGGGAAGAACGAGGTCGCCTCCGGATTGCTCTCCGCCGGCGTTTCGACGTGGTGCCGCAGGGCCAGCTGCTCCGCGTCGATCTGTTCCTCGAACAGCGAGCGCATGACCACCGCCGCGACGCCGGCGTCCTGCAGCTTCAACGCGACCTCGGTGTTGTCGCAGAAGGGCGAGGCGCCGATGATCAGCGGATTGGCCAGTTTCAGCCCGAGATAGGTGGTCGTGAAGTCCATGGGAGGGAGGGTTAGGCGTGCGGGGTGGGTTTGACCGGGGTCGGCGCGGCGGGCGGAACCGTCGGCGCCGGGCTGGGTCCGGCCTGGGCGGTGGCGAGGTGCTGGTACCGCGCGAAGTGGCGGTTGACCTGGAGCTGGGCCTGCCCGGCCAGCTCGGTGGCCCGTTGCGGGGCGACGTTTTTTAGGATGCCGAAGCGCGTCTCGTTCGCCATAAACTTGGAGAGCTCGACCTTCGGCGCGGAGGAATCGAGCCGCAGGCCCACCTCCCCCCGCTCCACCAGCCGGGGATCGAAGCGGAACAGCGGCCAGTAACCCGAGTCGACCGCCAGCTTTTGCTGGTCCAGCCCGAGATGCAGCGGGAAGCCGTGCGCGATACAGTGGGAATAGGCGATGACCAGGGCGGGGCCGGGATAGGCCTCGGCCTCGCGCAGCGCGGTCACCGTCTGGTTGTCCTTGGCGCCAAACGCGACGCGGGCGACGTACACGTGACCGTACTGCATCGCCATCAGGGCGAGATCCTTCTTGGCCATCGCCTTGCCGCCGGAGGCGAACTTGGCGACCGCGCCCATCGGGGTGGACTTCGAGGCCTGTCCGCCTGTGTTGGAATAGACCTCGGTGTCGAGCACGAGGACCTTGACGTTGGCGCCGGAGGCGAGGACGTGGTCGAGCCCGCCGTAGCCGATGTCGTAGGCCCAGCCATCGCCGCCCACGATCCACACCGTCTTTTTCACCAGCTCGTCCGCCAGCGCCAGGAGGCGCAGGCCGGCGGGGTCGGTGGCGCCGGCCAGGGCCGTGCGCAGGGCGACGACCCGCTTCCGCTGCTCGGCCAGGCCGGCCTCGGTCGACTGGTCCGCCTGCAGCAGCGCCTGGGCCGCGTCCGGCCCGATCCGCGCCGCCAGGCGCGTGACCAGCTCGCGGGCGGTCTTGCCGCGCTGCTCCACCGCCAGGTGCAGGCCCAGCCCGAACTCGGCGTTGTCCTCGAAGAGCGAATTCGCCCACGCCGGCCCCCGGCCGTCGTGATTGGAGCAGTAGGGCGTCGTCGGCAGGTTGCCGCCGTAGATCGACGAGCAGCCGGTGGCATTGGCGATGAGCAGCCGGTCCCCGAACAGCTGCGTCAGGAGCTTGAGGTACGGCGTCTCGCCGCAGCCGGCGCAGGCGCCGGAGAATTCCATCAGGGGCGTCAGGAACTGCGTGCCCTTGACCGACGAGAGGTCGAGCTGGGCGCGATCCGGATCCGGCAGGCCCATGAAGAAGTCCCAGTTGGCCCGGTCGGCCGTCAGCCGCGGCGCCTGGGCGACCATGTCGATCGCCTTGTGCCGCAGGTTGGTCTTGTCCTTGGCTGGGCAGACCTGGACGCAGAGCGAGCAGCCGGTGCAGTCCTCGGGCGCGACCTTCAGCGTGTAGCGCTGGCCGGGGAACTCGGTGGAGCGGAACGGCACCGTGTCAAAGGACGCGGGGGCGCCGGCGAGCGCCTCCGGGGCGCAGAACTTGGCGCGGATCGCGGCATGCGGGCAGACCAGCACGCACTTGTTGCACTGGATGCAGATCTGGGCGTCCCAGGCCGGGACCTCGAGCGCGATATTGCGCTTCTCGAAACGGGCGGTGCCCGTCGGCCAGCAGCCGTCGAGCGGCAGGGCGCTCACCGGCATGAGGTCGCCCTCGTTCGCCAGCAGGCGCGCGGTGACGTTCCGGACGAAATCGGGCGCGTGGCTGAAGCTCGGCGGCACGGTCACGACGGCGTCGGTCTCGGCCTGGGCCGGGATCGCCACCTCGTGCAGGCCGGCGAGGGCGGCATCCACCGCGGCGTAGTTCATCTTGACGATCTGCTCGCCCTTGCGGCCGTAGGTCTTGGTGATGGCCTTCTTGATCTGGGCGATCGCCTCGGCGGGCGGCAGGACGCCCGAGAGGGCGAAGAAGCAGGTCTGGAGGACGGTGTTCGTGCGGCGGCCCATGCCGCTGGCCTGGGACACCTGGGTGGCGTCGATCACGAACAGCCGGAGCTTTTTGGTGATGATGGTCTGCTGCCAGTCGCGGGGGAGGCGCTGCCAGGTTTCGGCCGCGGCGTAAGGCGAGTTGAGCAGCACGGTGGCGCGGGGCGCAGCATAGCCAAGCACATCGGTCCGGCCGACGAAGTTGAACTGGCTGCAGGCCACGAAGTCGGCGCGGCGAATGAGGTACGGCGCCCGGATCGGCCGCGGGCCGAACCGCAGGTGCGAGATCGTCATCGAGCCGGATTTCTTCGAGTCGTAGACAAAGTAGCCCTGGGCGAAGTTATCGGTCTGCTCGCCGATGATCTTGATCGAGTTTTTGTTCGCGCCGACGGTGCCGTCGGCGCCGAGGCCGACAAACACGCACCGCCGCACGTCGGCCGCCTCGAGGTCGAAGTCGGCGTCGTAGGCCAGGGAGTGGCCGGTGACATCGTCGAGGATGCCCACGGTGAAGTGGTTGCGGGGTTCCTGCTGGCCGAGATTCGCGAACACGGCGCACGCCATGGCCGGGGTGAACTCCTTGGACCCGAGGCCGTAGCGGCCGCCGACCACCCGGGCGGAGCCCGCCAGGGCGGACCGGCCCTCGGCGAGCGTCGAGAGCATGTTGAGGTACAGCGGCTCACCGAGCGATCCGGGTTCCTTGGTGCGGTCGAGGGCCGCGAGGGCGCGGACCGTGCGCGGCAGCGCCGCGAGGAAGGCCGAGCCCAGGAAAGGCAGGAACAGGCGCACCGCGATGACGCCCACCTTCTCCCCGTGCGCGTTGAGCCAGTCGACCGTCTCCTGCAGGGTCTCGATGCCGCTGCCCATCGCGACCACCACCCGGTCCGCCTCGGGATGCCCGTGGTAGTCGAACAGCTTATACTGGCGGCCGGTGGCCGCGGCAAACTTGTCCATGACGCCCTGCACCGTACCGGGCAGCTCGGCGTAGAAGCGGTTCACCGCCTCCCGGCCCTGGAAATAGACATCGGGATTCTGCGCCGTGCCCCGCAGCGTCGGCCGGTCCGGGGTCATCGCCCGCGAGCGGAACGAGGCCAGATCGGCCTCGTCGAGCACCGCGCGCAGCTGGTCGTCGGAGAGCGTGGCGAGTTTCTGCACCTCGTGGGAGGTGCGGAAGCCGTCGAAGAAATGGATGAAGGGCACGCGGGAGCGGTAGCTGGCGGCATGGGCCACCAGGGCGAGGTCGTGCGCCTCCTGGGCCGAGTTGCTGCAGAGCAGCGCGCAGCCGGTGGCGCGGCACGCCATGACATCTTGGTGGTCGCCGAAGATCGACAGGCCCTGCGCCGCGAGGGCGCGGGCGCTGACATGCATCGTGAACGGCAGCAGCTCGCCCGCGATCTTGTACAGGTTGGGGATCATCAGCAGCAGGCCCTGCGAGGCGGTGAAGGTGGTCGTGAGCGCGCCGCCGAGGAGGCCGCCGTGGACCGCGCCGGCGACGCCGCCCTCCGACTGCAATTCGACCACGCGCGGCACCTCGCCCCATAAGTTCGGCTTGCCGAGGGCGGCCCACTCGTCGCACACCTCGGCCATGGTCGAGGAGGGGGTGATCGGGTAGATCGCGATCAGCTCGTTGAGCCGGTAGGCGACCGAGGCGACCGCTTCATTGGCATCGCAGGTGACGTATTCAGGAGGCGGGACGGTACGGGACATGGGAAAGGGGAGCCGGACTTCCGGACGCTGGGGGCATGATGTCAAAAAATGCGCTCTCCGGCTGCGCATATCTTGGCAATCGCAGGGCACCGATTGAGCCGTCGGCGCGGCCGGGCGCGGGTGACGCGGTCGGGCCGGGTTCCGCGTGGCCGGTGGCGGCGGTGCTGCGCGGCCGTGGGGGCAGCGAAGGGCTGAGTCCGGCCGCTGGAATTTCCCGTTGACGCGCCCGCTGCGCGGCCATTTGTTCACCGCTCCACTCACGGCAAGTTAGCTCAGTTGGTAGAGCAGAGGACTGAAAATCCTTGTGTCCCCGGTTCGATTCCGGGACTTGCCACCAGTTTAGGAGTCAGCGCGGTGGCATGGGTGAGGCGCTGCCGCCACTGCCCAGTCGGGAGGCCAGGGTAAAACCGTGGTCGCGAGCGTAGCGCATCAGCTGCACCGTGGTCGGCAGGCCAAATTTTTTCAGGATATTGAAACGGTGCTTTTCCGCCGTCTTCGGCGCAATTCCCAGCCGCCCGGCAATGTCCGTATCGGAGAGCGCGGAACCGACCATGGAGAGGACCACCCGCTCGCGCTCGGTCAGCAGCTTGTCAAACGAGTGGGGATCGCGGTGGCGGTTCGCCTTGATGCGCAGGAACAGATCGGAAAAATAGGTCTGCCCCTGACCGACGGCGGTGATGGCCGCCTTCAGGGCCATGACACTGCTGGTGTTTTTGTCCACGAAGCCCTGCACGCGGGCCTTTTCCGCGCGGAACACGGTATAGTCATCACAGTGTGACGAGAGCGCGAGGATGCGAACCAGCGGAGTCGCCTGCCGCAGCGCCTCGGCCACCTCGAAGCCGTCCAGTTTGGGCAGGTGGAGGTCGAGCAGCACCAAATCAGGCAGCGTCGTGATCGCCAGTTGCACCGCCACCCGGCCATCGGCGGCCTCCCCGACGACCTCGTGACCCAACTCGTCGGCGCAGACCGTGCGCAGTACTTCGCGGAACATCTCATGGTCCTCGACGATGACGATCTTCATCAAAGTACTCCTTCTATCTAATCCTATTCGCTAGACGGCCCCCGCGTCAGTAATAATCCCGGCCGGCCGGCAGCGAAACCTGACCGCTGGGCTTGGGTCGGCATGTCTCGCAGGAGGCGTGACTGAACCTCCAGCGCCCCAGGTTGATAGGGCGGCAGGAGGAGCAACAGGGCCCGCTCCGCCGGCTCCAGCCGGATGGTGTCGGCGAAGGCGCGGTAGCTCCGTCCCTGAAAAGAGGTCCGCAGTTGGATCTCAGCAGCGGGTTTCAGCGCCCAGCGCAGGTCCGCCTGGACCGGCACCGCGACCCTGCGCCGATTGACAGTTCCCTCCAAGGTCAGGCCGCTGGCATTGAGCAGCCGCAATTCGCCGACCGCATGTCGCGCGGGGTCGTCATCGATCACCCAAACCCGGAGCGGCGCGGTGGCGCCCGGCTGGTTGCCGGTCAACAGGACCAACAGCGCGCGCCGAATATGGGGGGGCACCGTTGCCTCGGCCATGAGCGCTCCCGTTGGCGCGTCGTAGATCCGCAGCGGGTCTGGCCCGCGGTAGACACCGGGAGCCGAACGGGCGGTGGGATGCAGCACCAGGGTCCGCGGTTCGGTCCCGGCCTGTGGTTCGTACGCCAGCTTGGGCATGGGCTCGGGCGAGAACACGGTAAACGCAAGCACCCTCCCCTGCCCCGTTGCAGGTTCGGTGTCAGCCACCACCGGAGCGGTGAGCAGGACCGCCAGCAAACCTAGATGTCGGATTGATTGAGCCATCGAAAGGTGCGGACGACAAAGCGCCGGCCATACGCCTGATTGGTTGCCCCGAGTTCCCCTGGCGCGATCGCCGGATCCTGACGCGCCTCGCGATACTCCGGCAGGCGCTGGATGGTCGCCTCGCACCAGGCTCGCGCCGTGGTCGCGGTGGTGGCCGGATTAACCGCGTCCCCGTAGGCACGGATGCGAAACGTGTCTGACCGGACCAACAGCACCGGCGCCAGCGCCGTCATCAGATCCCCCTGGGTGAGCCGCTGGCTGCTGAATTCCGGCACGCTGGTCGGATCATTGATCGGCCGGCCATCCTCCGTCGTGCTGTCCAGCGCGGCCTCGAGCAGGCTGCGACCGTCGAACAATGCAGAGGGGGCCAGAAATTCCTCCAGGGTCCGGAAGGGACCCGCCGCCGCCTGCCGTTGCCGCAGCAATTCGACGACCCGGGCCGCCAGGACCCGCGTCGCCGCAGGAGCAATCGTGCGCAGTCCGCGGCGGAACAGGTGCGTGTTGGCGGGCGAGGACGGATTCGGCTCCGCCGGCGGAGTGGTGGTGCTGGCGGCGTATCCCGCGTCGGCCCGGTACGTCTCCTGCGCGGAAAAGGGAAAACGGTAAAACCGCAGGTCGTCCGCGGCGGACACCGCGGTCTCGACTGCCCCTGAGGTGCCCGAGGAAACCTGTGCCGCGACGAACCTGAAATCGCCGTCGCCGCCGACCCGACTGCCGCGCAGGACCGCCAGCCAGGCACTCGGCTGGACCGAGTTCAGGTTAAAGGCGCCGCCCTGCAGCCAGTATTTCGAGGAATAGCCGGCCGCGCTATTCGCCGCGACCTGAGCGAGGGTCGGAAGGGAGCCAGCGGCCGTCGCGGTGACAGGGTCGAGCAGCGAATTGGGCAGCGAGGCGCCGGCGGGGAGTCCACGCGCCACCACCTCTGCGTTGAGCCCAGAGAAAAAATACTGGTCGAACAGGGCGTTCCACCGTCCAGAGCTTCCCCACGGATTGCCCAAGGCAAAGGGGCGTGTGCCCGCGGTGTGCACGTGCTGCAGCGCACCCAACGAAAGCAGTGGCCCGCGCGGCAATTCGAAGAGCGGGGCATCCTCGTTATAGGACTGACCGGTGGCACTGGCGCCGCTGCCCGGGAGTGCCCGGTCAAGCAGCCGGTCGGGAAACGAGATGCTCGTGTAGTTGGCGTAGAGTTCGGGACGAGGGCCGTTCGCGCCGGGCAGATAACTGCCCGCAGGCAACGCCGTCTCGCGCGGATCCTGACCGCCGGTGCTCAGCCAAACGTCCGGAGTGGCGGGCAGGTCGGTGCCTTCCATGAGGTGAAAGACGTAGGTGAATTGATACGTCGCCTGGTTAATCGGCGCCGGCGTGGTGGTGAAGGCGCTGAAGACGGGGCTGGAGAACGTGCGCAGCAGCTCGCGCGCGCCGCTGCCCGCGCCACGAAAGAGGCGCACGGTCAACTGGGTCTGATTGCCCTGCAGGTGGACCTGGGCGGCATTGGCCAGACTGGTCCCCGCCACCGCACGCTGGACGCCCTGCCCTGCCGCCGTGCTGAGCGTCCGGGTGTAGAAGGCACTGGCAAAGCCAGTCGCCGGGACCGGAGTGTGTTTGTTAAGGTCCTGCCGCGCCGACCAGGTATAGACCCGGCCGGGCAGCCAGGACTGCTGGTCGTCACGGCCGGTGGTTTCCCACGGCAGGTTGATCCGCAGAGGCGCCCCGAATAGTTCCTCGAGCGACAGGCCCGGCAAAGTCGTGCCGTCACTAGCGCTCACCACCACGGTCGGCAGGCCGGTCACCTCCAGTTGCAATTCCTCCGGCACCAGGGCGCTGCTGTAGGGATTCCAGCAGGAGACGAGCCAACGAGCCCGCACTTCAAGCGGACGCACCGCGCCACTGACCGCCTGATCGGTGCGGAGATTGAAGGTGAGCAGGAAATAGGACAGCAGCGGCGCGACGCCGTGGGTGATCCCAGCATCCGTCCGGGGCGGAGTCAGGCGGTAGCGACGCCGCAAGGACTCCACGGGATGATCCGCGGGATAGGCTGGTGCCGGTTGCGGCGAAAGCGGGGCCGCCGGATCTTCCATGTACGTCTGGTAGTCGGCCCAGGCGGCGAAGGCGGACCCGAGCAAATCGGGCTGGAGCGACAAATCCTGACGCAGTCCGCCCGTCCGAGTGTTGGCCAGGACCGCCCGATGATTCACCGTCCAGGCGTGGAAGTAGGGTCGTAGTGCGTCGCCACCGAGTGGGGTTACCCCATCGGCGAGTTTGAGCCGGGCAAGCTGGTTGAAGTCCGCCACCCTGGGCAGCAGGGGCAGATTGGCGGGATCGCGCGGCTCGAAGACCGCGTGACCGGAGAGGTCCGCGGGCCCCGCGCCCAGCGCGAGTTGCTGGGAGACGCGACTGCGTAGCTCCAGTGAGTCAAACGGTGGACAGGTAAGCGCGGCGCCCCGTCCGTCCACGCCGACGGACGCCTTCACGCCTTCGTCACCCACCCACCATGCGTAATGGCCGACCGTCGCCGCCCCACCCTGCCCCGGAACCTGGTTCGCCGCGATCGCCTGCAGGGGTGCCACCACATCGCCAGGCAGGCCCGAGGTCCCCGCACCGACCAGCTCCACGGCGTGAAATTCGCTGGAGGGAGTAATTCCAGCCGCCACCCGCTCATTGCCACTCACGAGCCAGGTAAGGGGTGCGACGGAGGTGTCCGCCGAGTCCCAGACTCCGGTGTAGTGGGTGGTGCCGCCGACCCCGCCCAACCCTTCCGCGGTGGCGGTCACCCGGGTGTCCGGGCCGGCATATTTCTGCAGTCGACCGACGGCCAGCGAGAGGGCCAGCAGGGCATGCTGCCGGGCCGTGGCCTGCTGGAGGGCATGGTCCGCGATGTTTCCCTCGATCCGTGTGAGGATCGCCAGCGAGGTCAGCAGGGTCACGAGAAACCCCAGCAGGACCAGAGTCAGCATCACCGCGAAGCCGGCCGCCCGTGGGGTGCCGCGGCGGCGGCCATCAGTTGTGGGAGCAGCGGCCATCGTTCAGAGGATTGCCGCCGGCAGCACGATCCGGCGGGTGAAGACGCGTGAATGGGTGCGTGCGATTTCCCACCAATCACCTGGGCGCTGCTGGCCCTCCAGCCCCGCGATCTGGCGGGCGCCTTCGGTCGTGAGCATCCGCAGCATCACGTCGATGACGCAGGGTCCACCATGAACGGGGGCGCCGCCTAACGGGGGTGAGGCCTGGTTGAACTCAAGGTCCAACGCTTTGTCTGGGAAAATCTGCCTGAGTCCCGTGCCGCTGTACGGGCGGCTGGCAGGCCGGCCATGGATCCGCACGCCGAAATCGATGACGTCCTCCGCCAGGACCTGACGCCCCAGCGGACTCACGAGGTTGCCCGGCGCACCTGCGATTGTGGCAGGGCGCCGGTAGGCGTCGGCGCTGAGATCATAGCCCGCATCGAACGTCGCGGCGGAGCTGATCTCCGCCCGGTAGAGCAGATAGCGGCAGTCCGCACCGCCATCCGCCAGCGTCCGCCGGATGATCTGGTACGACACCGCCACCGGTGCCGCGGGGTCGCCCGTGCGCGGGTCTGCTCCGGGGGGAGTGGTGAAGAGTCGCAGCCAAACGCCCGCCACGCCAAAGCGCATGTCGGCCAGCGTCGCCGCGGCCAGTTCGAGCGACCCCGCAGACGGCTTGCCCCCCTCCACCCACTGCCCGCTCGCACCCAGTCCTGGCTGGACGGTGGCGGCGAGCCACACGCTCCCGTCGTCGCGGCGCCACGCGCCCTGGAGATCCTGGGCCAATTGGTCGAGCACACGCTGGCCTCGGCTCTCGAGGGAGATGCGACCTTGGGTTCGGTTCCAGGTCCCAAGCAAGTTCACCCCCAGCCCCAGCAGCAGAGTCGCCAGCATTGCGGTCAAGCCGGCGGCCACGAGTAGTTCGAGTACCGTAAATCCGCTGACCGGTCCCGGCTCTCCGGTTCGTTCCGCGCGTTTCGGTCTCATGGGGTCACCGCCAAGTTTAACACCGCGGTCGAAGCCTGACTCAGATCAGCCGTCACGGCGGCCGAACCCTCCGGCCCCAACTTCGACTGGTAGGGCCAGCGGACCTTGGCCGAGACCGCCAGAAAACCCGCGCCAGCGACATAGGCCAGATTCCCGGACTGCTGCCGCACCTCGATCAAAAAATAGCGGTCGCCCGGCACCAGTCCCAGTTCCGGATCACCGGCTTCACTCTCCCGCACGATCCGCAGTCCATCGAGCGATCCGACCAGGCGGAGGGATTGGCTGCTGGCACTTCCCGGGATCAACGTCGCCAGCACGTCGAGTCCCACGGCCGGGTCGTCACCGGGAAGCGCGTTCCGCAGCCGGAGGAGTTCCAAGGTCACGGCATCAGCCAGGTGCACGGCTTGCTGGCGCGCGACTATTTCCCCTGCCGCGCGGCTGCTGGCCGCCAGCAAGGCAACCAGCGCGACGACGGTGACCGCGACCATGCCGATGGCCACAATCACCTCCACCAGCGTGAAAGCCGGATCCTGGGAAATAGGCTCCGGATCCGGCGGCGCGATGACTGCTTGTGCCGAGATCATCTGGATGGAGCGGGGGCTAGATCCCAAAACCCGAGGCCTGATTGACCAGGAGCGGCACGCCATAGGCACTGAGCACCGCACCACAGGCCCGGGCGGGGTCGTGAAACTCAACCCCGAGGGGCAGACGCCGCGCCGGGGCCAGCACCAACCGATCGCCGCCTTTACTCTCGGGCGCCCCCCCTGGGTCGAAAGGCGTGGTCATCTGGAGGTAGAGCCCGGCATGATTGCCGGCCGCGGTCGTGATCGTCCCCGCCGCGGCCAGTTGCAGGGACGAGTGGCACTGGGGCGGCCAGGCCCCCGGCGGACCAGCGAACACGACCCCGTTGGCCGTGGAGCTTTCCGGCACGATAAACACTCCGGCGGGCAGAAGTACGTCGTCCGAACGCGTCTGCCACTGGCCCGAGCCCGGCGCCGTCTCCACCGCCAAGTGCATCCGCCGGAGAAACCCCTCGCCCACCGGATCCGCATCCACCACGAGCATGGCACGGTTCTCTCCCAACGCCGCCTGACCACGGGCCGCGGCCAGCATGCGGGCGACCCGGCCCTGGCCCTCCTGCAAGGCCCCCGCCGAATCTCCGCCCTGCAGCGCCCGAGCCAGCAGGCCGGTGAACAGCGCGATGAGGCCGAGCACCATCAGTAGCTCGATCAGGGTAAAGGCACTGGACCGGTCCCGTTTCATCATTTCCAGCTGAACACCAGGTCGCTCGCCCGGGTGCCGGGACCCGCCGAGTAAAAAATTACGCCGGCCCGGATGCCCACCCCCAGGTCCAGATCGCTGACCGCGGGGGCATACGCGTCGGTGCGGCCCAGCCCGCACACCGATTGCACTGAACCGTCCGCCACGGTGATCTGTCCATCACCGTTCCGGTCGCAGAGCACGGCGATGTCCGAGTTGCCGAAGGCGTCGACCAGCGCCGTCCGGGTCTCATTCAACTCATCTTCAGTGAGGGCGTAGAATGCCGTCTGCGTGAGGTTCCCCGCGAGATGATCCGGCGCCGCCACGGCCGCGCCCTGCAGCGACTTCCCGGTGAGGGCCCCGGCAAACAGCCTTGGGTCCACTTTGCCGCTGCCGCCGTCGATCACCGGGTAATAGCCATACTCCTGGCGGAAGGACTCCATCGCGCCGCCCCATTGGGCAAACAGCACCTTGGTCTTGGCCCGCCGGGCCGCGACCCGCACCGACAGGGTGGCCGGCAGGAGGATGCCGGCGAGCACGCCAACGATCGCGATCACCGTCAGGAGTTCGATCAAGGTGAACGCGACAGGCCGATGGGCGCAGGGGCCCGGTACCGGACCAGCCGGGTCGCGATTGAAAATTCCTCGGGGCCTCATGGGACGGCGTAGATATTCCGGGCATTCAGGGCTGAGCTGGAAATGACACCGCCCTGCTCCCCGGAGCGCGCGGGCACGACCTCCGAACCCAGCGGCAGGGCTTCGCGCCCCTCGCGCGGTCCGTAGGAGAAGAGGACAAACCCGCTGACCGGGGGCAGCGACGCGAGTGTCCGGGTGTAGGCGATGTACTGATAGGCCCGGCCCCACGGATCCACCCAACTGTTGTCCGGATCGTCCGGGTGCGCGGGATCCAGCAGCGAAATCCGGACGGTGCCCAGCATGCTGCGCCCGGCGATTTCAGCGCCGCTCGGCCCCATCCGACCAAGCAACGCCCGGTGCAGCGTCGCCGGCGAATCAACCGTCTGGGGATAGTCGCCATATTCACGCCGGTAGGACTCCAGCATCTGACCTAGCATCGCCAGTTCGGCGCGCGCCAGTCCGATGGCCGCCCGTTCCTTCGCTCCGCGCCAGAGGCCCCACCCGCCGGCCGTGAGCACCGCGATGACGCCGATCACCACCAGCAACTCGATCAGCGTGAAGCCCGCCGCACGCCGTCGGATCTCAGGATGGAGCTGGACTGTCGGGGCGCGCCGCATGACGGCCCCAGACAATCCTGCTCAAACTCGCACACAAACAAATAATAGGCAATAGCTTTGCAATCAGATATTTACATATTACTTGCAATAACTCTGGTGGCTCGGATTACTCTTCCTGCTGCAGGCTCGCGACGACGCTGAAGTCCTCGAGGGTGGTGGTGTCGCCCTTGATGGCGCCGCCGCCGGCGATTTCCTTCAGGATGCGGCGCATGATTTTTCCGCTGCGCGTCTTGGGCAGGCCGGCGGCGAAGCGGATGTGGTCGGGCTTGGCCAGCGAGCCGATCTCCTTGCCGACATGGTTGCGCAGCTGCTCCTTGAGCTCGTCGCTGGGCGTCTGTCCGGACTTGAGGGTGACGAAGACCACGAGGGACTGACCCTTGAGCTCATCCGGGCGCCCGACGGCGGCGGCCTCGGCGACCGACGGATGGGAGACCAGCGCGCTCTCGATTTCCGCGGTGCCGATGCGATGGCCGGAGATGTTGAGGACGTCGTCGATGCGGCCGACGATCCAGAAATATCCGTCCTTGTCCTGCCGGGCGCCGTCGCCGGTGAAGTAGACGCCGGGCACCTCGCTCCAGTAGGCCTTCTGGTAGCGGTCGTCGTCGCCCCACAGCGTGCGGAGCATGGACGGCCAGGGCTTGGTGAGGACGAGCTTGCCGCCGGTGTTGCGGGGCACCTCCTTGCCGTGTTCATCCACCACCTTGGCCACGACGCCGAAGAACGGCCAGGTGCCCGAGCCCGGCTTGAGCGGGGTGATCCCGGGCAGCGGGGTGATCATGATGGCGCCGGTCTCGGTCTGCCACCACGTGTCCACGATCGGGCAGCGCTTCTTACCGATCATGTTGTAGTACCACATCCAGGCCTCGGGGTTGATCGGTTCGCCGACCGAGCCGAGCAGCCGGAGAGAGGTGAGGTGGTGCCGGAGCACGTAGTTGTCGCCCCAGCGCATGAACGCGCGGATGGCGGTGGGGGCGGTGTAGAGGATGGTGATGCCGTGCCGGTCGATCATCTGCCAGAACCGGTCCGCCTCGGGCTGGTTGGGCGCGCCCTCGTAGAGGAAGATCGTCGCGCCGTTGGCGAGCAGCCCGTAGACGACGTAGCTGTGGCCGGTGATCCAGCCGATGTCGGCCGAGCAGAAGTAGCGGTCGTTTTCCTTAAGATCGAAGACGTAGTGGGCGCTGAGCTTGGTGCCGAGCAGGTAGCCGGCGCTGGTGTGCAGCACGCCCTTCGGCTTGCCGGTCGAGCCGCTGGTGTAGAGGATGAAGAGCGGGTGCTCGGAGTCGAAGGCCTTCGCCTTGTGGGTGTTCGGCGCGCCCTCCCAGGCCTCCCGCCACCACACGTCCCGGCCCTCGACCATCGTCACGGGATTGCCGCAGCGCTTGACCACGATCACAGTCTGCACGGTCGGCGTGCCCTCAATCGCCTTGTCCACGTTGGCCTTGAGCTCAATGACCTTGCCCCGGCGCCAGCCGCCGTCGGCCGTGATGACCAGCTTCGCCTTGCAGTCGTTGATGCGGTCCTTGATCGCCTCGGCGCTGAAGCCGCCGAAAATCACGGTGTGAATGGCGCCGACCCGG
>SESH01028900.1_pt1 | contig 36548 bp, 32 predicted proteins | sample 3171561 | NCBI WGS metagenome assembly SESH01 (sample SAMN10866947, study PRJNA518727) | freshwater metagenome | biome: subpolar coniferous forest; feature: holomictic lake; material: water; isolation source: holomictic Lake 442 2011 16.5 m and 2014 13 m | place: Canada: near Kenora, Ontario
TGCCGCTGGCCAACCATGACGGTCACCGCCGCTACAAGGTCGGCCAGATCAGGCTGAAATAATATTCGGGCCGCACCCTGTCAGTGCCCGGTCGGGCGGCATATCTAGTGCACTCATCAAGTGTCATGTCCTCAAACTTCAGTGCCTGTCCCTATTTGCCCGCACGCAATCAAGTCCCCTGCACTTCGACCCCCATCCGGCAGCAGGGGCGGACCGGGGCTTAAAGTGTAAGACCGCTCATCCCAGCCGTGATCGAGATAAACCGACTCGACCCACGATGAGCGAACAGCGTCTGGTCTTGCCGTTCGGCTCGACCTGAACCCGCGCTCCCTTTAAGACCAACGCCATCCACTCCATGAATGGTCGCGATCGCATCCTCGCCCATCTCGCCGGCCGGCCGGTTGATCGGCTGCCCCTCATGCCGATTACGATGCAGTTTGCGGCCGATCGCATCCGGGCCAAATACCGCGGGTATGCCACCGATCACCGCCTGCTGGTGGCCGCCCAGGTGCGCACCGCCCTGGATTTTGACATCGACCATGTGTCGGTGATCTCCGACCCGACGCGGGAAGCCGCTGATTGCGGGGCCGACATTGTCTGGTCGGAAGATCATCCGCCGGCATTCCGGGAGGAAACCGCCCTGCTCGCCGACCAGACCCGGCTGGGCCGATTGCAGATCCCCGACCCGCACGGGGGCGGCAGAATGACCGACCGCTTGCAGGCGATCGCGCTTTTCCGCAAGGAAATCAGATCGGAAAAATTGATCGAAGGCTGGATTGAGGGACCGATGGCCGAAGGCGCCGACCTGCGCGGGATCAACACGATCATGATGGATTTCTACGACGATCCCGCCTTCATCGCCGATCTGTTCGCCTTCGCCACCGAGATGGGCATTCGCTTTGCGCGGGCCCAGGTCGAGGCGGGCGCGGAACTCATCGGCATCGGCGATGCCGCGGCCTCGCTCATCGGCCCGGACTTGTACAACCGCACGGTGCTGCCCCACGAGCAAAGGTTGATCGCGGCGATCCATGCCATGGGGGCCAAGGTTCGCCTGCACATCTGCGGCAACACGAGCAGGATTCTCGCGGACATGGGCCGCACCGGGGCAGATATCATCGACCTCGATTATTTGGCCACTCTTGAAAATGCCCGCGTCCAGATGGGGCCCCATCAGGTGTTGTTGGGCAACATCGAGCCGGTGGGCGTCTTGAGCCGAGGCACTCCGGAATCGGTCAATGCGGCACTAGCCGCCTGTCATCACGCGGCCGGACCACGTTATATTGTTGGCGCGGGCTGCGAGGTGCCCCGGGAAACCCCGGTCGCAAATTTGCGCGCCATGTGCGACTACGCCCGCACGAACCGGCCGTAGCTGGCAGCGAGCGCCGGTGTGATCCTATGATGGTGCCGCCAAGGATTGCATCCCAGCCAAAGGCTAGGCCACTGGCTGTGGTGACCTAAGCCGGACTCATGCAGCCCCAAACCGCAAAACACGTTTTGCTTCGGTCGGGAAGAAACCGGGTTGTAGGAGGGGCTTGACGCCCCGATCGGAGAGCGGCTTCGCTCACGGGCGTCCCCCATCGCGGCATAAAGCCGCTCCTACAGCTCAGCCCCATGAGCCGTTACCTAGGAGTTGAGGCTGGTGCGTCCATTTCAACGGCATAGCAGACCCTCAACTGCATGATGCCAGCTAAGGCGTGTATTCAAACCCAGCTTGTCATCCTGAGCGGAGCGAAGGATCCACGGCAGCGCATACCATAGGGTGTGCGAAAGCATGGATGTCGAACCAGCCTGCTGGCTAGACTTCACTGCGTTCAGAATGACAGAAGGGGACATGGGTTGGGGTTTGAAGACACTCCTTAGCTCTTTCCACCGTTTAACCGCCCGCGAACACCGGCCGGAAGCCGGCCTCGGTCAGGATCTTTGCGACAATCTCCCGGCGGTCACCCTGGATCTCAATGCGGCCGTCCTTGACCGTGCCGCCGGCCCCGCAGGCCTTCTGCATTTTTTTTGCGAGCTGCTCCTTTTCGGGTAAGCCGATGCCCGTGAAATTGGTCACCACGGTCACGGTCTTGCCGCCGCGACCCGCAGTCTCACGCAGTATGTCCACCCGGCCACGGTTTTTCTGCAGGGCGGGGCTCGCGGCTTGAGCCGGATGGCCAGGTGTAAGCGGAACTGATGGCAGACCAGTGGGATTCAGCGCCGCAAAGGGATTCTGTCCGAGTTCCTGTCCGCCATTGGTTGGAATTTTTCCCGCGTCACTCATGCGTGCCCCCCACAGCCTCCGGGCGGAGACGATGGCTTGACCGTGAGACTCTCCCCGCCGCCCAAATAGGCCAAGGCCTTGGCATAACTTCGTCCTTCAAGGAAATGCACCAATTGGGGATGCAGGCTGGGGCGATGCGCCTTCACTAAGTCCTCGAGTTCACCCAAGGATCGGGAGATGGCCGGACCATCAGAATTTTTAATCCCATCATGGAGTACGATAAGGGCGGCTTTGATGTTGGTTTCGGGCATGAGCACGGGGCGGAATTAACCCAGCTTAATCCAAGCGGTGGTCCGGCATTATACGGAGTTCATCCCATGGGGCGGGACTTGAATCCACTTGTCTGGGTTTGTGGTGAATGTTCCCATCCATCTCCCACGCCTAGTATTGCCTGCGGCAGAGGCAAGCGTCGATCCCTGTCCCTTTCTGACCTTAACCATTCCATGAATTCCGTCCCCGTATCCGAAGGCGCCAACGCCGGCCTCATCGATGAGTACTACCAGCGCTGGCTGGACAATCCCGACTCGGTCGATCCGACCTGGCGCGCCTTTTTTCAGGGATTCACCTTGGGCAGCAACGGCCAGGCCCTCAGCCGCGCCCCGGCCGGGGCGGTGGTGGATAGCGGCAAGCAGTCGGGCGTATACTATCTCATCAACGCCTACCGCGCGATCGGCCATATTCAGGCCCACCTGGATCCGCTCAGCGGCCGGCCGCCGGCCTCACCCAAGCTGCAACTCAAGCAATTCCGCCTCGAGGAGGCGGACCTGGACACGGTATTCGACACCAGCAATTTCCTCGGCGGGGGCCAGATGAAGCTGCGCGACATCGTCGCCGCCCTGGAGCAGACCTATTGCGGCCACATCGGCGTGGAATACGCCCACATCCAGGATCAGGACGCCCGGCGCTGGCTGCAGGAGCGGATCGAATCCACCCGGCTCCAGCCCAAGTTCACCAAGCCGCAAAAGGTCCGCATTTTGCGTCGCGTGCACAAGGCCGAGCTGTTCGAGAAATTCCTCCATACAAAATACGTCGGCCAGAAGCGCTTCTCCCTCGAGGGTGGCGAGACCATCATTGCCGCGCTCGATGCGGTGATCGACCACTGCCCCGGCTCGGGCGTCGAGGAGATCGTCATGGGCATGGCCCACCGCGGCCGCCTGAACGTGCTCTGCAGCGTCATGCGCAAGAGCTTCGACCTGCTCTTCGAGCAATTTTCCGAGAATTACATTCCCGACACCGTCGCGGGCGACGGCGACGTCAAGTATCACCTCGGCTACGAGTCCATTCTGACCACCACCTCCGGCAAGAAGGTCGAGGTCCGTCTCGCCGCCAATCCCTCGCATCTCGAAATCGTCAACCCGATCGTCGAGGGCAAGGCCCGGGCGCGCCAGCGCATCCGCGGCGACATCGTCGAGCGCCGCAAGGTCATGCCGCTGCTCATCCACGGTGACGCCGCCGTGGCCGGCCAGGGCGTGGTGGCCGAGACCCTGCAGTTTTCCCAGCTGCCCGGCTACCGCACCGGCGGGACCCTGCACTTCGTCATCAACAACCAGATCGGCTTCACCACCGACCCGCAGGATTCGCGTTCCACCCGCTACTGCACCGACATCGCCAAGATGATCGAGGCCCCGATCTTTCATGTGAACGGCGACGATCCCGAGGCCGTGTGCCTGGCGGCGCAGCTCGCGGTGGATTTTCGCGTGCAGTTCAAGCGCGACGTGTTCATCGACATGTACTGCTACCGCAAGCACGGCCACAACGAGACCGACGAGCCGTCCTTCACCCAGCCGGCGCTGTACCGGAAGATCGCCGCGCATTCCCTCGTGTCCGCCCTCTACACCAAGCGGCTCATCGCCGCCGGCAGCCTGACCACCGAGGAAGGCGAGGAGATCAAGGCCGAGTATTCCGCCGCCCTCGACGAAAACCTGGGCAAGGCCAAGTCCCGGGAAGCCGCCAAGGCCGAGAAACGCAAAGCCGCCGCCGCCATGGCGGGAGCCGCCGCGTTCAAGGGCTCCACGGCCATCTTCCAGCCGGATTTTTCCCACACCCCCGTGACCACGGCGGTCAGTGCCGCCGCCCTTGATCAGGTCGTCCGGGCCCTCACCACCGTTCCTGATGGCTTCAAGGTCCACTCCAAGATCAAGCGCTTCATCGACGGCCGGGCCGAGGCCCACCAGCACGGCGGCCCGTACGACTGGGGCATGGGCGAGGCCATGGCGTTCGGCACCCTGCTGCAGGACGGCCTGCCCATCCGCTTGAGCGGCCAGGACTGCGAGCGCGGCACCTTCACGCACCGCCACTCGGTCTTCACGGATGTGGAGACGGGGGCAAAGTACACCCCGCTCAACCATGTGGCGGAAAAGCAGCCGCATTTCTGCGTCTACAATTCCCTGCTCTCCGAGGCCGCCGTGCTAGGCTTTGACTACGGTTATTCGATGGACTACCCCGACATGCTTTGCCTCTGGGAGGCGCAGTTCGGCGACTTTGCCAACGGCGCGCAGGTGGTGATCGACCAATTCATCACCAGCAGCGAGTCCAAGTGGCAGCGCAGCACCAGCCTCACCCTCATGCTGCCCCACGGCTACGAGGGCCAGGGACCCGAGCATTCCTCCGCGCGCCTCGAACGCTTCCTGCAGGCCTGTGCGGAGCACAACATCCAGGTCGCGAACCTCACCACGCCCGCCCAGCTCTTCCACGCCCTCCGCCGGCAGACCAAGCGCGATTTCAAGAAACCGCTGGTCATCATGGCGCCAAAATCCCTGCTGCGTCACCCGGCCGCCGTCTCGCCGCTCGCCGAATTCACCTCGGGCACCTTTCAGGAAATCATCGATGATGCTACGGCGAGCCCAAAGGCCGACCGCGTCATCCTGTGCTCCGGCAAGGTCTACTATGACCTCTGCGACTACCGCGACCGCCAGAAGGTTGAGCACACCGCGATTGTCCGGATCGAGCAGCTCTACCCGCTGCACCGCGATCGCCTCGCCCAGATCGCCGATGCCTATGGGCACAATGCCCGCCTGATCTGGTGCCAGGAGGAGCCCCAAAACATGGGCGCCTGGTCGTTCCTGGCCCCGCAGCTCGAGGAAATTTTCGGCCGCAAGGCGGTCTACGCCGGGCGCGACGCCGCGGCTTCCCCCGCCGTCGGTCTGCTTGCCCTCCACCGCATGCAGCTCGCCACCTTCCTCCAACGCGCCTTCAGTCTCTAAATTGTAGGAGGGGCTTTACGCCCCGACCTGAACACCGCACCAATTCCATCGGGGCATAAAGCCCCTCCGACAACTCTCCCCCTTCACCCTCCCCACCATGTCCCTCGAAGTCAAAATCCCCCCCATGGGCGAATCCATCACCTCCGGCGTCCTCGCCAAGTGGCACGTCACGGACGGCGCCCTGGTCAAGAAGGACCAGCCGCTCTTTGAGCTCGAAACCGACAAGATCACCTCCGAGGGCACCGCCGAGTCCGCCGGCAAGATCAGCTTCAAGGTTGCCGCCGGCACCGAGGTGAAGATCGGCCAGGTCGTGGCCACGATTGATACAGCTGTCAGCAGTCAGAAATCAGAGGTCAGCCCCGCTCCGGTCGCTCCTCCCGCCTCCAGCCTCCCGCCTCCGGCCTCCGATCAATCCCCCGCCGTGCGCCGGCTTGCCGCCGAAACCGGCCTCGATCCCGCCGCCGTCACCGGATCCGGCAAGGCCGGCCGCGTCACCAAAGGCGACATGCTGGCCGCGGCCGAGAAACCCGCCGCACTCCCTGCATCCGTATTGCCCGCCGCTGCCGCCGCTCCTGCGGCGGCACCCTCCGTAGCTTCAGCGAAGGAGAGGCAGACCCGCACCAAGATGACCAAATTGCGGCAGACCATCGCCACCCGCCTGGTCGCCGCCCAGCACGAGGCGGCCATGCTCACGACCTTCAACGAGGTCGACATGTCCGCCGTCATGGAGCTGCGGAAGAAATACCAGGAAGACTTCGTGAAGAAGCACGGCGTGAAGCTCGGCTTCATGAGCTTCTTCACCAAGGCCGTGGTCCATGCCCTCCGGGATGTGCCGGCCGTGAACGCGCGCATTGAGGGCGACACGATCGTCCAGAATCATTTCTACGACATCAGCATGGCGGTCTCAACCGACAAGGGCCTAATGGTGCCGGTCATTCGCCACTGCGACGCCCTCGGCATGGCCGACATCGAGAAGGCGATCGGCGAGATCGCCAAGAAAGCCCGCGACGGCAAGATCACCCTGGCCGATCTCGAGGGCGGCGTCTTCACGATCACCAACGGGGGCATCTTCGGTTCGATGCTTTCCACCCCCATCCTCAATGCGCCCCAGAGCGCCATCCTCGGCCTCCACGCCATCAATGAGCGCCCGATGGCCGTCAACGGGCAGGTTGTCATCCGCCCGATGATGTACCTCGCCCTCAGCTATGACCACCGCCTCGTCGACGGCCGGGAAGCCGTGGCCTTCCTTGTGAAGGTGAAACAGGTTATCGAGGATCCCGCCAGGCTCCTCATCGGAGCCTGACAGTAGCGAGCATCGAGTAGTGAGTAGCGAGTATTCCGAATAACCGCCTCCTGCTTGCCTACTCGCTACCCACTACTCACTACTCGCTACTTCCCATGTCCTCCTACGACCTCCTCGTCATCGGCGCCGGCCCCGGGGGCTACGTCTGCGCCTTCCGCGCCGCGCAGCTCGGCCTTCGGGTCGCGCTGATCGACAAGCGCGCCACCCTCGGCGGCACCTGCCTCAATGTCGGCTGCATCCCGAGCAAGGCATTGCTCCATTCCTCCGAACATGTGGCCTTTGCCCAAAAGCATGCCGCCGCGCACGGCATCAAATTCGGCTCGGTCGAAGTGGACCTGCCCACCCTGCTCAAGCGCAAGGATGAGGTGGTCGCCAAGAACGTCGGCGGACTCGCCCTGCTGGCCAAGGCCCGCAAGGTCAGCGTCGTCACCGGCACCGCCACCTTCCTCTCCCCAACCGAGATCGAGGTCGCGCCAATCGAAAATCGAGAATCCAAAATCCAAAATCCGTCGCGCTTGCGCGCGACGCACATCGTCATCGCCACCGGCTCCGCGCCCGTGGAGCTGCCGTTCCTGAAATTTGACGGCACCACCGTTGTCTCCAGCGACCAGGCCATCGCCTTCGCCACGGTGCCGAAGAAGCTTGTCGTGGTCGGGGGCGGTGCCATCGGCCTCGAACTCGGCTCCGTGTGGTCGCGCCTGGGCGCCGAAGTCACCGTCGTGGAATTTCTGCCGAAGCTCATCGCCACCTACGACGACGACATCGTCCGCAATTTCACCCGCCTGTTGCAGAAGCAGGGCCTTAAGATCGAGGTCGGCGCCAAGGTCACGGGCTTTGCCGGCGGCGTACTGACCGCCGAGCGGGGTGCGGAGAAGCTCTCCTTTCCGGCCGACAAGGTGCTCGTCGCCGTCGGCCGCCGCCCGTACACCGACGCACTCGGCCTCGACCGGGCGGGCGTCGAGCTCGATGAAAAGAAGCGCGTCAAGGTCGACGCCCATCTCCGCACCACGGCCAAGAACATCTGGGCGATCGGCGACGTCGTCGCCGGTCCGATGCTCGCGCACAAGGCGGAGGAGGACGGTGCCGCCGTCGCCGAGTGGATCGCCGGCAAGGCCGGCCACGTGAATTGGGATCTGGTCCCGGCCATCGTCTATACTCACCCGGAGGTGGCCAGCGTTGGTCTCGGCGAGGACGCCGCGAAGGCCCAGGGTCGCGCGATCCAGGTGGGCAAATTCAACTTTGCCGCGAATGGCCGGGCCATCGCCGCAGACGCAACCGACGGTTTTGTAAAGATCATCGCCGATGCCAAGACGGACAAGATACTGGGCGCGCAAATTCTGGGGGCCAACGCCGGCGAACTCATCAGCGAGGTCGTCACGCACATGGAATATGGCGGTAGTGCCGAGGATCTCGGTCGCACCATTCACGCTCATCCGACGATGAGTGAGGCCGTCAAGGAGGCCGGGCTGGCCGTGAGCAAGAGCGCCATCCACGGGCTCTGAAGGCGCGCCCGAGCCCGCCAAAGCCCGGAAATTAAAACCGATGCGTACATTGTTCCCCCACCCCGCCCTGCGGACACCCCTCTCGAGAGGGGAATTGTTGCAGGGTTTGTCTGGGTCCCCTCTGGAGAGGGGTGGCGCGAAGGCGTCGGGGTGTGTTGGCTTGTCATGGACAAGTGCTAAAACTGCAGGTTAAAGCCACGCTTCGCCCGCGCGGCTTTTTTCATGCCATCCCCGCACCACCGCCGCGCCGTCGGCCTCATGCTGCTCTCCGCCGCCTGTTTCACGGCGACCGTGCTGCTGGTCCGGGCCCTGGGGGAGATGCAGGCCGCCAACATCTGGCTGGTTTCGTGCACCCGCTTTGTGGTCGGCCTTGGCCTCATTGCCACAGTCTACTGGCGGGAGTTCCAACCCCGCCACCTGTACCAGAGCCGCAAGCTGGCCGAGCGCGGGATCACCGGCGGCATAGGGGTGTATCTCACCTACCTGACCGTCGTCAAATTGGGGGCGGGCCGGGCGACCTTCATCGGCAACACCTACGTGATCTGGGGCGCCTTGCTGGCGGCCTGGATGCTGCGGGAAAAACTGCGTCCTTCGGTGGTCCTTGGCGGCGTTGCGGCCTTGGCCGGGATCGGCCTGCTGACGAATGTGTTTTCCACCACCGCCCATCCCGGGGTCTATGATCTTCTGGCGATGGCCGCCGCCCTGCTGTCCGCTTACGTGGTGGTGACCATCCGCCAGCTGCATGCCACGGAGCACACCTCCACCATCTTCTCCGCCCAGTGCGCCTACGGCCTGCTCATCTGCGCCGTCCCGGCCGCTCTCACCTATGCACCGCTGTCCGTTTCGGCCTGGCTCATCATGCTGGCCGCCGGGATCACCGCCGGGGTCGGGCAGCTGACCATGACGCGCGCCTTTCGCGACCTGCCGGTGGCCGAGGGCTCGCTCATCCAGATGCTGGTCCCGCTCGGGATCGCCCTCGGGGGCATGATGTTTTTCGGCGAGCGATTCGCGCCGCATGAGGCCATCGGCGCCGCGCTCATCCTCGGCGGCACTGCCTATACCGCCGTGCGCAGCGCCACCACCGCCAACGCTGAAGCCGAGTAACTCGATGCTTGCGGCCGCCTGCCCGGGGCACTTGCTCGGTCCCTGACGTGAAAAAACTCATCCTCTGGGACATCGACGGCACCATCATCATCTCGCACGGCGCGGGGGTACGAGCCATGGAAAAGGCCCTCACCAAGCGCTTCGGGGTGACCTGCGACCTGACCAAGATCGACTGGGCGGGCCGCACCGACTCGTGGATCACGGGCGAAGTCTTGCGGCACACCGGACTGTCGGACACGGCACAAAACTCGCACGACTATCTCGAGACCTATCTGGAACTGTTGCCCCAGGAGCTGCGCGACGGCCGGCAGGGTCAGGTCCTGCCCGGCGTGCTTGAATTGCTCGAGATCCTGAAGCACCGGCCGGACGTCGCCCAGGGCTTGCTCACCGGCAACCTGAAGCGCGGGGCGGAGCTGAAACTGACGCACTACCAGGTCTGGCACTATTTCGAGTTCGGCGCTTTCGCCGACGATAGTCCGCGCCGCAATGACCTCGGGCCGCATGCCCTGCGTCGCGCCAAGGAGCGGCATGCCGTGGATTTCCGACCGGAGCGGACCGTGATCATCGGTGACACGCCCCATGACATCGAATGCGGGCAGGTTATCGGGGCGCAGACGATCGGCGTCGCTACCGGACGGTACAGCGTAGCGGAACTCGCGGCCCACCGGCCGACCGCGGTCTTCAAGGACTTTGCCGACACCGCCGCGTTTTTGCGCGTGATCGACGCGTTGTGATAACCATTTTTTCGAACCTTGAGATTGTAGAAGGCAGGGCGTGACCGGGACGAGTGCAGGAGCCTCGGCCGCTGGGCGCGCCGTAAGGACATTCGCGGACGGCCCGGCGGTCCGTCCCTACCAAAAGTCAGCACCGCGGCGGATATGTCGTTACTTCCGCGCGTATTCGAAGGCGCTGACCACGCCGGCCCGGAATTCCACCCGCATTTTCTCCTCCGGAGAATAATCGCCCGTGGATACCGCCACGCCGCCCCCGACTCCACTATAAGAACCACCCCCGTGGCCACCGGAATGGTAATCCCCGGTGCCCAACCCGACTCCAATGCTGAAGTGGGGGCCATTATCGCGATACATCCAGAGTTCCACCTGCCCCACCTCCGTCTGCTGTATGATCTGGCAGGACGGCTTGCCCAGGGCGAGGCGCACCATTTCCGGCGTAAAGCCAAGGTCGATCTTGCCGGCCCGAATCTTCTGCTGGGCCGCGGCGGGATATTTGACGAATGCCGCCTGATTCTCCGCAATGCGTGAATCCGGGGTGGAACAGGCGCTGAGCAGGCCGGCCATGAGCAAGAGACAAGACAGGGAATGAAAGCGCATCGTGGATTTTTGTTTGCTGCCGACCACGGTGATCGGAATAACCCATTTCGCAATCCTGCGGAGCAGGCCCGTTTCCTTTATGAAAAAATTCTCCATCGCCATCGGTTCCGACCACGCCGGCTACACCTACAAGGAGAAGATCAAGGCCATGCTGCTGGCGGAAGGCCACATCGTCCGCGACTGCGGCACCAGTTCCGAGGCGCCGTGCGATTACCCCGACTTCATCCGACCCGTGGCCCTGGCGGTCGCCGCCGGTGAAGTCGAACGCGGCATCGTCCTCGGCGGCTCTGGCAACGGCGAGGCCATCGTCGCCAATCGCATCAAGGGTGTGCGCTGCGGACTTTGCTGGAATGAGCAGGTCGCCATTTGGAATCGTTCCCATAATGACGGCAATTGCCTGTCCCTTGGGCAGCGCACGATCTCCGAGGAGGATGCCCTGAAGATCGTCAAAGTTTGGCTTGGTACTCCCTTCGAGGGAGGGCGCCATCTCGCACGGATACAGAAAATCGATCTTGCTTAAGCATTTAGAAATAAATTTGCCCCAATTTAATATTGCTTTGACATAATATCATTAGTCATTGAATTATTCCTGAATGGGAACTCGGCACCGCGGCACTAACGAAGAAATCAACGCCCTAAACGCTTTCATCAAGCTGGAGCGTGCGGCGGAGTCCGTGTCAGTTCGGATTCATGCCGTGTTGCCGGCCGCCCTCACCATTACCCAGTTTGGGGTGCTCGAGGCACTCCACCACATCGGGCCCCTTTGTCAGAGTGAACTCGCGGAAAAGCTCCTCAAGAGTGGAGGAAATCTCACCCTCGTGGTCGATAACCTGGAAAAGGCCGGCTACGTCTTGCGGGAGCGCGATCCAGCGGACCGTCGCTTCGTCGTCGTCAAGCTGACCGAAAAGGGCCAGGCCTTCATCGCCAGCCTCTTTCCCAAGGTGGTCGCCAACGTCACCCGCGAAATGGGTGCCCTTTCCTCAACCGAACTCGCCGATTTGGGTCGTCTCTGTAAAAAGATCGGTCTGCAGAGCTGATCTGCATTTTATCCCATATAATTTAACATCAAAGCTTATATGAAGAATACCACGGCCCACGGACTGCATCACATAACTGCGATCTCCTCTGACATCAGCAGAAACATGCACTTTTACACCAAGGTGCTTGGGCTGCGGTTCGTGAAGCAATCCGTCAATCAGGACGATCCCGGCACCTACCATCTCTATTATGGCGACTACACCGGCTCACCGGGCACGGCCTTGACGTTTTTCCCCTGGGCCGGACTGCGCCGCGGACGTCCCGGCAGCGGTCAAGCCTATGCCACGGGCTTTTCAGTTTCCGCCGGCTCCCTGCCCTTCTGGCAGGAGCGCTTCACCCGACTGCAGGTCGCCACCCTGCCGGTCGAAACCCGCTTCGCCGATGAGGTGCTTCCCTTCTTCGATCACGACGGGCTGCGGCTGGAACTTATCGCGACCAGTGAACCTGATCCGCGCAGGCCGGCACCCGCTGAAGATGTGCCAATGGACAAGGCGATTCGTGGGTTCCACAGCACGACCCTCGGCTTGATTGAGGCCAAACCGACCGCCACGGTGCTGACCGAAACCATGGGTTACCGGTTGCTGGGCCAGGCCGGTCACCGCACCCGCTACACCGTCGACGATGGCGGCCCCGGCAACTACCTCGACTTGCTGACCGACCCGGCCCTGCCGCGCGGCGTGAGCGGTGCCGGCACGGTCCACCACGTTGCCTTCAGGGCCAGTGACGAGGCCAATCAATCCGGGGCCCGTGCCGTGCTCGTGCAATCCGGCCTGCAGGTGAGCCCGGTGATCGACCGGGCCTATTTCAAATCCATCTATTATCGCGAACCCGGCGGCGTGCTCTTCGAGATCGCCACGGACCAACCCGGCTTCGCCATCGACGAACCGGTCGAAACCCTGGGCACCAAGCTATCGCTGCCGCCCCACCTGGAACCGCACCGCGCCGCGATTCAGGCGGCACTGCCCAAACTCAAATAAATCAACTCATAGTCATTGCGAGCCCGGCAAAGCGGGGCGTGGCAATCCAGCCGCTGGATCGCTTCGTCGCTACGCTCCTCGCGATGACAACCATGCATAAATGCCTTCCCTCTCCTATCATCATCGCTTCGTGCCCGGCACCAATCCATCCGCCCCGCCGCTCCTGTTGCTCCATGGCACCGGCGGTGACGAAAACGACCTGGTTCCCCTGGCCCAGAAATTATCGCCGGGCTCGGCCTTGCTGAGCCCGCGGGGTGACGTCAGCGAACAGGGCGCCCGCCGCTTTTTTGCCCGGCTCGCCGAGGGCAAATTTGATCCGGTTGAAGTCACGCGCCGCACGCACGCGCTGGCCGATTTCATTGGCGCGGCCACCCAGCAATATGCCCTCGATCCCACGCGCCTCATCGCGCTCGGCTTTTCCAACGGGGCCAATATCGCCGCCACGCTGCTGCTGTTGCGCCCGGAGACCCTGGCCGGCGCCGTCCTGCTTCGCCCCATGGTCGTGTTGGCGCCGGGCCAGTTGCCTGACCTGGCGCGCAAGCGGATTCTGCTCTCCTCGGGCGCCAACGATTCCATCGTGCCAAATGACCACCCCGCCCGGCTGGCCGATTGCTTCCGTTCGGCGGGAGCCACGGTCACATTGGCAACCCACGAGGCCGGTCACGGCCTGGTCCCCGGTGATCTGACGGCAATGTCCGCCTTTCTGGCCCCCGCCTGACCCACAACGCCCTGTACTTACTCCATCTGGCGGAAAAGTTTTTTCTGGAAGACCATGGGCCCCGCCGGCACCTTCTCGGGCAATGAATTTCCCCGCCACGCCGGAACTGTTTGCGCGCCGTGATATCCGGCCCGACGAGTTCGGCCAGCCGGAGAGCCTGCTCCGAATCTACGCGTGGATGCAACTCGCCCGGACCGGCGACAACCGGATCCTGGATCTCTTCCGGCAGGGTCTGATCCGCGGCACCGTGACCGGCGGCCAAGGCAATGAGGCCCTCATTGTCCCGCTGGCCCTGCTGGCGGACAAGTCGGTCGACGTGATCTCCTTTTCGCACCGCGGCTTCGGCGGGCATATTGTCTGGAGCGGCCACCTCGGCGACCACCTTTGCCAGTATTTCGCCAACAGCGGCAGCCCCACGAAGGCCCGCGAGGGGAACATCCACCACGGCGACCCGGTGAACCGCAGCCTGCCCATGATCTCCCACTTGGGAATCATGCTCTCCAATGTGATCGGCAGCACCGACTCGCAGCGCCGCCTGGGCCGGCCGGCCGTGGGCTTCGCCTTTTTTGGCGATGGCTCCTCCAGCACGGGCGATGTGCATGAGTCGCTCAATCTCGCCGCACTGCTGTCGATGCCGGTGATCTTTGTCATCGAGAACAACGCCTACGCCTACTCGACCCCCGTCTCGGAGCAGTTCGTCTCGCCGAACCTGTATGAACGGGCCAAGGGCTATGGCATCGAGGGTTTCGCCCTCGACTGCAGCGACCCGGCCCACGTCCTGCAAACCCTGGCCGCGACCATCGCTGATGTGCGCGCCAATCCCCGGCCCGTGCTGATCGAGGCCCATACCTACCGCCTGCGCGGCCATGCCGCCTACGACACCTGCGACTACATGAAGCCCGGCGAGGCCGAGGCCATCTTGGCCAAGGATCCGCTCCCCAAGTTTCGCGCCGCCCTCGTGGCGGCGGGCCAGGCCACCCGACTCGAGGCCATCGATGCCGCGATCGGCGGCTTCGTCGAGGCGACGATCAAGGCCGCGCTCGCCCTGCCGCCCATCCGCCCCGATGAGATGGCGGCCGATCTATTTGCCCCCTCGACTGCTCCACTGCCCTGGTTGCCGTCCGTGGGAATGAACGCGCGACCAGACGCCCCACCCGAGCCCATGAGCATGGCCCAGGCGCTCAACCACGGCCTCCGCAAGATCCTCCGCGAGCGGCCGGAGTCGGTGGTGCTGGGGCAGGATATCGGCACCTATGGCGGCGCCTTCAAGGTCACCGAGGGTCTGGTCGAGGACTTCGGCCGGCCGCGGGTGTTCAGCACCCCGCTCTGTGAATCAGCCAGCACCGGTTACGCCCTCGGCCTGGCGGTCAACGGCCACCGGGCCATTGAGGAGTTCCAGTTTGCTGATTTTGCCACCGAGGCGACGACCCAGATCGTGCTCAACGCCGCGACCTATCATTTTCGCGCCGGCCAGAAATGCCCGGTCGTCTTCCGTTTTCCCTGCGGCGGCGGCCTGACTTTCGGGTCATTCCATTCCCAGGAACTCGAATCGGCTTATCTCTCTTTTCCCGGGCTGAAAGCCCTTTATCCCAGCAACCCGCAGGATGCCTTCAATGCCCTGCTCGCGGCCTATGAGGACGACAATCCGGTCATACTTTTTGAGCACAAGGGGCTCTACCGCCACGGCAAACATCCGGTCAAATGGGACCCGCAGTATCGCCAGGTGTGGGAACCCGTGCAGCTCCGCTCCGGGGACTATGCCACCCTGGTGACCTACGGTGAAATGGTGCGGCTGAGCGGGGAAGCCTGCGCCTATCTGGCCGAGGAGTACGAGATGACCTTTGACCTGTTCGACCTGCGGGCCCTGGCCCCGCTCATGCTCGACCAGATCAAGGCTTCGCTGGCCCGCACCGGCCGCCTGGTGGTCGTGCATGAGGGCCGCCGCACCCATGGATTTGGCGCCGAACTCGTCGCCCGGCTGACCGAGGAGCATTTTGCCCAGATGAAGGCCGCCCCGCTGCGCATCGCCGCCCTCGACCTGCCCGTGCCCTTTGCCCCGGAACTCGAGGCGGTCTACCGCCCCAGCCGCGACAAGATCGTGGACGCCATCACCGCCTGGATGGGCTGACGGAATTTTCGATTTTAGATTTGGGATTTTCGAATTCGCTCGCAAGCTGCCGGTCACTCGCACCGTGGCCCAAACGAAAATCAAAAAGCCAGCCGCCCGCCGTCCCCTGCCCTGGGCCGGCATCCGCCTTTTCGCCATGGATGTAGACGGGGTGCTGACCGACGGCACCATCGGCATTTCCAGCGACGGGCAGGAAACCAAGCAATTTTCCATCCTCGATGGCATGGGCATCGTCCGCCTGCACCAAGCGGGAGTGGCGGTCGCCTGGATCTCCGGCCGGGCTTCGGGAGCCACCACCCGCCGGGCCACGGAACTCCGGGTGACCCATGTCATCCAAGGCCGGACCGACAAGCTCATGGCGCTGCAGGAAATCTCCAGCCAGCTGGGCCTGGCTGCCGGGCAGGTCTGCTACATGGGGGACGATGACATTGATGCCCCGGCCATCGCGTGGGCCGGGGTCGGCGCGGCCCCGACCGAGGCCATGCCCGCCGCCCGGAAAGCCGCGGACTTCATCCCGGCCCGGCGGGCCGGGCATGGGGCCGTGCGCGAAGTTTGTGAACAAATCCTGGCCCATCAGGGTCCCTGAGCTGCGCGTGCGTCATTCCTTCCGACATTTTCCGCTGGTTTTCCTGGTGCTGGCGGTCGCCGCCACAGCGGTCACGCAAATTTCCAGTCAGCAACCGATCATCAACTTCAGTCTGCCCAATTTCACCCCCGAGGGCTATCGTTCCTGGCTCATCCGGGGCACGGAGGCACGTTACTTGAGCGCGAACCAGATTGATGTGAAGGAACTCACCCTTTCGATTTTCTCCGGGCTCGCTGACGACAAGGTCACGACCATGATCCTCAGCCCGCTGGCCTCCGTGCTGCCGACCGATGCCGTGGTCACGGGCCCCTCTACCATCCGGGTCATCAATGACGAATTTGAAGCCACCGGCAACGAGTGGCGCTACATTTACAAGGACCGCCGCGTCACCATCGCCCGGAATGTGCACGTCGTCTTCCACGCCGAGCTGAAGGAATTCTTAAAATGAAACCATCCCGCCTCGCCCTTGGCCTGCTCGCCGGCACCTGCCTGCTGGCCCGGGCCCATGCCCAGGAGCTCCAGCCCACCGTCATTGACAGCGAGCAGCTGGACATGCGGAGCACCGACACCCACACGACGTTCACCTTTACGAAAAAGGTGACGGTGACTGGCACCAATCTCAAACTTACCTGCGATCGGCTCGAGGTCATCACCACCCGCAAGGGGGATCCGACCGCCACCATCGGCAAGCTGGGCCGCTTCAAGTCGCTCATCGCCGAGGGGAATGTGCTCATCGTCCAGGCCGACCGGGAGGCCGCCTGTGGCCGCGCCGAGGTGCTGCCCGATGACGACAAGATCATCCTGACCGATCATCCGGTGATCAAGGACCTCGCCAACGGGGCCACCGCCACCGGGCCCAAAATGGTCCTCTTTCGCGGCGAACGCCGGGCCGTCATCGAAGGTGCGGACGCCGATCCCTCGCGCATCATTCTGCCTGCGATCAAGGATCTCGGTTTCGGCAAGGAGCCGAAGCCCGCCGCGCCGGCCGTTGCAACCCCGAAGAAACCCTGAGTATGGAGCCCGAGCACGCGATACGAACAGAGGGTTTGGTCAAGGTTTACGGCCAGCGGTCGGTGGTGAACGGCGTCAATATCTCCGTCAAGGCCGGTGAGGTGGTGGGCCTGCTCGGCCCGAACGGAGCCGGCAAGACCACGACGTTTTACATGGTCGTCGGCCTGGTGCCCGCGACGCACGGCAGCGTGTTCATCAATGGCCAGGACGCCACCAACCTGCGCATGCACCGCCGGGCCCGCCTGGGCGTCGGCTATCTGCCCCAGGAGGCCTCGGTTTTCCGCAAGCTGACCGTCGAGGAAAATGTCCTCGCGATCGTCGAGACCCTGCCGGTGAAGTCGGCCGAGCGCCCGGCCCTCGTGGCCCACCATCTGGCCGAGCTCAGCCTCAGCCACCTGGCCAAGCAGAAGGCCTACACCCTGTCCGGCGGCGAACGGCGGCGGCTGGAGATCGCCCGCGCCCTGGTGACCCGCCCGAAGTTTTTGCTCATGGATGAGCCTTTTGCCGGAGTCGACCCCATCTCCGTCGCCGAGGTGCAGAAGATCATCCTCGACCTGAAACAGCGCGGCATCGGCATCCTCATCACCGACCACAATGTCCGCGAGACCCTGCGCATCGTCGACCGCGGTTACATCATCCACCAGGGGAAGGTCATGACCGAGGGCAGCGGCGACTTCCTGATCAATGACCGGCAGGCCCGGGAACTCTATCTCGGCCAGGACTTCAATCTTTAGTGGCGGGCCGCGAGTAGCGGGTGGCGATTAGGAGTTTGTTGCCAGACCCGCAATAATCTACTCACTACTGGCTACCCACTACTCGCTGCTTCCGAGCCTATGCCTACCAAAGCCATCCACGGCATCACCGTCGCCCATTTTTTCGAGGCCTACCGGGATAAGCTGCAGCTTGAGCTCGTGGTCGGCGCAGCCGGCCTGCACCGCCTGATCCGCGAGGGTTCGATCAACCGCCCCTCGCTCGCGCTCACGGGCTTCTTCAAGTATTTTGCGAACAAGCGCATCCAGGTCTTCGGCGCCGCGGAGATGACCTATCTCAAGACCCTGCCGCAGCGCCAGCAGGTCGAGATCTTCTCGGAGATGGTGAAGCGCGGCATCCCGTGCATCATTCTCACGCGCAATTACGTCGCGACACATCCCATGCTGGCGGTGTCCGAGGAAATGAGGCTCCCCATTTTCCGGACGCCCCTGATCACGATGAATTTCGTGAACGCGGCGACCCTCTGCATCGACAATGAATTCGCCCCGTCCGGGACCGAGCATGCCACCACCCTCGACATCAAGGGCATCGGCGTGATGATCCGCGGCGACAGTGGCATCGGCAAATCCGAGTGCGCCCTGGCCCTGATTGAGCGCGGCCATTCGCTGGTCGCCGACGATCTCACCGTCATCAAGCTCCTCGACGAGCGCGAACTGTCCGCCAGTTCCCGCCCCCTGAACCGCGGCTACATGGAATGCCGCGGCATCGGCATCATCAACATCGCCGAGATGTTCGGGGTGAAAAGCATCCGGCTGGAAAAGCGCATCGACCTCGTGGTCTCCCTGCGCGAGTGGTCGCCCGACGTCATCGAGGAACGCACGGGGCTCGAGGAAAATTACTACGACATCCTCGGCGTGCGGGTCCCCCACATTGAATTTTATGTCCGCCCGGGGCGCGACATCGCCCGGCTGGTGGAGGTCGCCGCGCTGGTCCAGGCCCTCAAGAACATGGGCCACGATCCGGCCAGGACGTTCAACGACCGGCTCATTGCCCACATGGCCGAGCAGCCGTTGCCGCGCGTGACCGGGCCCAAGCCCGCCCCGACCCACGCACCTTTTGACCCGGCCCCGGGGGATGAGAATGAGCCGGAAGATCATCCGACCTGAATTCATGGCCCTCCCTCGCGCCGATTCCCGCCGGGCCGACCAGCTGCGCCCCCTCACCCTCGAGGCCAATATCGCACCCTATGCCGCCGGATCAGTGCTGATCGGCTTTGGCCTGACGCGCGTCATCTGTGCCGCGACCATTGAGCCCAAGGTTCCCTCCTGGATGCGCCAGCAAGGCGTCACCGGCGGCTGGGTGACCGCGGAATACTCGATGCTGCCCTACAGCACGCTGGAACGGAAGCCGCGCGACATCAGCAAGGGCAAGCTCGACGGCCGCACCGTCGAGATCCAGCGCCTCATCGGCCGCTCGATCCGGGCCGTGCTCGACCTGAAAAAACTGGGCGAGCACACACTCTGGATTGATTGCGACGTGCTCCAGGCCGACGGCGGCACCCGCACCGCGGCCATCACCGGGGCCTACCTGGCCGCCCGCCTCGCTGTGCAGAAGCTGATCACGGCAAAAAGAATCGCCGACAACCCCTTTGTCGACTCCGTCGCCGCCGTCAGCGTCGGCCTCTGCGCGGGGGAGGCCCTGCTCGATCTGGCGTACATCGAGGACAAGGACGCCGAGGTCGACGCCAATGTGGTCATGACCGGCCGCGGCCAGTTCGTGGAAGTCCAAAGCAGCGGCGAGCAGGCCACTTTTTCCCATGACCAATTGCAGGGCCTGCTCGCGCTCGCCCAGCAGGGCGTGCAGGAACTGACCGCCCTGCAGGCGGCCTTCCTCGCCCGGCAGCTGGGGTGAGCCCATCGCCTGGGCGATAAATCCTTCTATGCAACATCACCACGCCGTCCGGGCGTTCGCACGCCTCGTCTGTTTGTTATTCGCCAGTTCATGGGCCGGGGGCCTCGCCCTGGCCACCCCCGCCGGCGACACCCCGACCTGGATCGTCCAGAGCAACGCCCATGCCCAACTGCTCGTCGACAACCTCGCCAAATTCAGCCCCGAATTTGCCAGTCGCGTGGGCGTGGCGGGTTACGACGACAAGATTGCCGACCTGACCTCCGGCGTGGAGGAACGGACCCGCACCGCGCTGACCACCTGCCGCGATGAGCTGGCCAAGCGGGCCCTGGGCGAGACCAACCCGCTGGTCCGGCAGGACCTGGAAATTCTCATCAAGTCCGTGGATGACCAGCTCGAGTCCAACGCCCTGAACGAGCGTCTCATTTTGCCCTATCTGGACGTGGCCCAGCTGGTCTTCTTCGGGGAGTTCAGCCTGCTCGACGACCAGATTGATGCCGCCCGCCGCCCCGCCGCGCTGGTGCGCTTGCAGCGCTACACCGGCTTGGCCGCCGGCAGCACGCCCGTCACGGAGCTGGCCAAGGCCCGTTATCTGGCCAAGGCCCGCGAGCCCGGCCTGCTGCCGCCATACAAAGGGGAATTGGAGAAGCATCTCGACGCCATCCCGCGCTACGCCGGCGGGATTCGCCAGCTCTACGCAAAATACGGCATCGACAAGCTGGACGGCGCCTCCGCCGCCCTCGACCGGCTCGATGTCCAATTTCGCGACTATGCCGCGTGGATCCGCACCTCCCTCCTCCCCGCGGCCCGGGCCGACTTCCGCCTGCCGGCGGCCGTCTACGCCGACAACCTCAAGAACATCGGCCTCGATATTCCCCCGCAGGAGCTGATGAAGAAGGCCCAGCTGGCCTTTGCCGAGATCCGCAACGAGATGCGCACCCTGGCACCCCTGGTGGCCAAGGACCATGGCATCGCCGACACGGATTACCGCGCCGTCATCCGCGCCCTGAAGAAAGAAAAACTGACCCAAGCCGAGGTGGAACCCTATTATCGCGAGGTCATCGGCAAGATTGAGGAAATCATCCGGCGCGAAAAGATCCTCACGCTGCCCGACCGCCCCATGCTGATGCGCCTGGCCTCTGAGGCGGAGAATGCCGCCCAACCGGCGCCCCATTTCCAGCCGCCCCCGCTTATCGCGGGCAAGAATGAGCAAGGCGTATTCGTTCTCACCACCAGCAACCCCGACACCTCGGGCCAAGGGGCCGCCGGCTACGACGACTTCACGTACAAGGCCGGCGCCTGGACGCTGACCGCCCACGAAGGCCGCCCCGGCCACGACCTGCAGTTCGCCGCCATGGTCGAACGCGGCGTTTCGCTGGCGCGCAGCCTGTTTGCGTTCAACAGCGTCAACGTCGAAGGCTGGGCGCTGTACGCCGAGGCAGAAACCAAGCCGTTCGAGCCGCTCGACGGCCAGCTGATCGCGCTGCAGCACCGGCTCATGCGCTCGGCCCGTGCCTTCCTCGATCCGATGCTCAATCTCGGCCTCATCAGCCGCGAGCGCGCCCTTGAGATCCTCACGCAGGAGGTCTGCCTCTCCGACGGCATGGCGAATCAGGAAGTTGACCGCTACACCTTCCGGGCGCCCGGCCAGGCCTGCGCTTATTTCTATGGCTACACCAAGCTCATGGAGCTGCGTACCGCCACCGAGATCGCGCTGGGAGCAAAATTCAACCGCCAGGCGTTTAACGACTACCTGATCGGCCAGGGTCTCCTGCCCCCCGAACTGCTGGCCAAGGCCGTGCGCGAGCAGTTTATCCCGGCGCAGTTGAAGCTGTGACCGGCCAGAGGCTCAGGCGTCGGACTTGGCGGGCTTCCCGGTCTGGTCCTTGATGGCGGCGAAATTCCCCTCCTCGCAGTAGTGGACAAAACCCTCGGTCACCGACTTCAAATCCTCCCACCGGCGGCGGATGGCCTTGGCTTCATCCTGGGAAATGGCGTTGTCCGAGGCCGCCACGGCTATGACGCCCAGCATGTCGGCAAATTCCTGGACGATGCTGTTGGTGGAAGGGATCAGCTGCTTCGCGCTCGGCTTTACCTTGGGATTGTGGATGAAAAAACCGCCGCCGAGCTCGCAGACCCACTGGGGGATGCGGACATCACCCGTGATCCGCAGCAGCTGCTCGATCCGGTCCAACGGGTTGTTCGCCCCGCTGCCCGCCGCCTCATCCGGCGGCTCGGCCCACTTGTAGATCAGGGAGAGGGACAGGCCCATCTCGGCCGCAATTTGCTTCGCACTCGTCTTTTTCAGCACTTCCTTGAGCAGCTCGTGGGATTGCATGGGGTGAGATTACGGCAACCCGGCCGCTCCAAGGCAACCCTCGATAGGCCGAGCCGCCACCCTGCGGAATATGTCAAAGTTCGCCCATTTTTTCGTGTCCTTCTGCGGGGCTTTATGGCAAAGGTGCCTTTCTCTTTTTTATGAATATACACGAGTATCAGGCCAAGGCTCTCTTTGAAAAATTCGGCGTGCCCGTCCCCAAGGGCGCCGTCGCCACCACCCCTGATGAGTTCATCAACGCGCTCGCCCAGCTGCCGGAGGGCCCGACCATGGTGAAATCCCAGATCCACGCCGGCGGCCGGGGCAAAGGCACGTTCACCGATGGCTTCAAGGGCGGCGTCAAATTCTGCAAGACCAAGCACGACGCCAAGGAAATGGCGGCCAAGATGCTCGGCAACACCCTCGTCACGGTCCAGACCGGCCCGGCCGGCCGCAAGGTCCAGACGATCTACTTCACCGTCGCGAGCGACATCAAGAAGGAGTACTACCTCGCCATTTTGCTCGACCGCGTGAGCTCGAAGCCCGTGATCGTCGCCTCGACCGAGGGGGGCGTGGAGATCGAGAAAGTCGCCCACGAGACGCCCGAGAAGCTCTTCAAGATCCTGGTCGACCCGGCCTACGGCCTCGCCGATTTCCAAGTGCGCGAACTCATTTTCAAGCTGGGCTTCACCGGCGTCGAGGCGAAGAACGCCGGCAAGCTGATCCGCAATCTCTACACCGCCTTCTGGGAGACCGACGCCGCAATGATTGAGGTCAACCCGCTCATCACCACGCCCACCGGCGATGTCCTCGCCCTCGATGCCAAGGTCTCCTTCGACTCCAACGCCCTCTATCGTCACCCCGAAATTGTCGCCCTGCGCGACCTCAACGAGGAAGACCCCAAGGAGATCGAGGCCTCCAAGCATTCGCTCAGCTACATCGCGCTCGACGGCAACATCGCCTGCCTCGTCAACGGCGCCGGTCTCGCGATGAGCACCATGGACATCATCCAGCACTACGGTGGCACGCCCGCCAACTTCCTCGACGTCGGCGGCGGCGCCTCCAAGGAACAGGTCATCGCCGCGTTCAAGATCATCCTCGGCGACAAAAACGTGAAGGGCATCATGGTTAATATTTTCGGCGGCATCATGGACTGCAACGTCATCGCCCAGGGCATCGTCGCCGCCGTCAAGGAGGTCGGCCTCCAACTCCCGCTCGTCGTGCGTCTGGAGGGCAACAACGTCGCCGCCGGCAAGGCCACCCTCGCCGCCTCCGGCCTGGCCCTCGTCTCCGGCGACACCATGGCCGACGCCGCCCAGAAGATCGTGAAGCTCGTCGCGTGACGCGACGAGCGGTTGAAAGTTGAGAGTTGAAGGTTGAAAGCCCGCAACTCAAGACCGCCAACCCTCCTTCAACTTTCAGCCTTCAACTTTCAACTCTCCTCAAATGTCCATTCTCATCACTCCCACCACCAAGATCATCGTCCAGGGCATCACCGGCGACTTCGGCGGCCGCCATGCCAAGCTCTCCCTCGACTACGGCACCCAGGTCGTCGCCGGCGTCACGCCCGGCAAGGGCGGCCAGTTCTTCGAGCACGGCACCCACCAGGTGCCGATCTATAACTCCGTCGCTGACGCGGCCAAAGCCACCGGCGCGCGCGTCTCCGTCATCTTCGTCCCGCCGCCCTTCGCCGCCGATGCCATTCTGGAGTGCGTCGATGCCGGCCTCGATCTCGCCGTCGCCATCACCGAGGGCATCCCGATCAAGGACATGATCCGCGTGAAGCGCGCCATGCAGGGCAGCAAGACCCGCCTGCTCGGGCCGAACTGCCCGGGCATCGTGACGCCGGGCGCCGGCAAGGACTCCTCCGGCGGCTGCCGCATCGGCATCGCCCCGGGCTACATTCACAAGCAGGGCCACGTCGGCGTTGTCTCCCGTTCCGGCACCCTCACCTACGAGGCGGTTTTCCAGCTGACCTCGAAAAACATCGGCCAGACGACCTGCGTCGGCATCGGCGGCGACCCGGTCAACGGGACCAACCATCTCGATGTCATCAAGCTCTTCAACGCCGACCCGGAGACCCACGGCATCATTTTGATCGGCGAAATCGGCGGCAACGCCGAGGTCGAGGCCGCGCGCTGGATCAAGGCAAACTGCCAGAAGCCCGTGGCCGGATTCATCGCCGGAGCCACCGCCCCGGCGGGCCGCCGCATGGGCCACGCCGGCGCGATTGTCGGCGGGGCGGAGGACACCGCCGCCGCCAAGATCGCCGTATTCAAGGAATGCGGCATCGAGGTCGCCGTCACCCCCTCCGACATGGCCGATGCCCTGCTGCGTTCGGCCAAGGCCAAGGGAGTGACGCTAAGTTAAACCGGCGCCAGCCGATCGGACGAAAGGCCGCGCTGATCCCGCCGCCGGTTGGGTCACGCTCGCACCGTGGGCATGGCCTGCAGCCGGTACCTGCGCGGGCTCACGCCGAAGCGCCTCCGAAAGAGCGCGTAAAAATGCGAGAGGTTGTTCAGACCGCAATCCAGCGCAATTTCCACGATGGGGCGCGCCGTTTCGGCCAGCTGCCGGGCGCTGTAGTCCAGCCGCGCCTTGTTCACGATATCCGTCGGTGTCAGCCTCAGCCAGCGCACGGTTGCGCGCGCCACGTGCGACGGGCTGCGTCCGGCCAGCTGCGCCAGCTCCGGGGTGCCGCCGCTGAAATGCTCCGGCCGCCTGATGTCCGCGCAGGCCCGCTCCAGCCACTCCGGGATCAGTTCCACGCCCACCGGCGACTTGCGCAGGAACATCGGCAATTCCATCAGAAACCCATCCAAGGTGAGGCGCGACCGCTCCGGTGCCGCCAGCCGCTCCGCCCAGTGCGCCAAGCCCGCCTGCGCCTTGCCGCCCACCCGCCACACCCGCGGCACCAGCGAAGGACCGAACCAATCGCGCTGGCCCTTGAAGTAGCGCCGGCGCACCTCCGCCCACGCCCGGCCGGGAAACGCCAGGTTGGCAATGCGCAACGGGGCGGCCGCCGATCCGGTCACCCGGTGCCGGTCCTGCGGCCGGATCAGATGCAGTTGTCCGGCCTGCAACGCCGCAACCTGCCCGTTGAGATAATGCTCGCCCCGGCCCTGGGTCACCCAGAAGACCTCATGGTAGTCGTGGTCATGGTACCGGGCGGCATTGTCTGAGGTCAGCCCGGTTTGGGCAAAGTGGTAGGCTTCGCCCGGCCGCACGAAATCGGCGAGTTTGAAATGGACGCATGTCAGCCGCATCTAGGCAATATAACACAATAAAGTGCGCTTTTATGGCAAGATTTCCCGTCCATATGGTGATATAACACAAGCATATGGTCTCTCCCACCCTTACGCCCGGCCCCGCCCATCACCGGCTCACGCCCGAGCAGGTCGCACAATACAACCGCGAAGGTTACCATGTCTTCGACCAGGCGGTCTTCCCGCCCGCCAAGTTTTCCGGTTTGAAAAACTGTTTCGAGCAGATCCTCCACAACCTGCCGGACGATGTCAGGCCCGAGTCCATGGACGTGCCGCACTTCCAGCACCCCGAGCTCTTCGAATGGCTTTTTGCCGACGAGGTGCTGAATCTCGTCGAGCCCATCATCGGTCCCGATATCGCACTCTTCTCCAGTCATTTCATCTGCAAGCCCCGCGGCAATGGCAAGCGGGTGCCGTGGCACGAGGACTCCCATTACTGGAAGACGATGATCACGCCCATGGAGGTCGTCACCGTGTGGCTCGCGATCGATCCGTCCACCCGGCGCAACGGCTGCATGCACGTCATCCCGCGCACGCACAACACCGGCAAGCAGGGTTTCTCGGATTACGATGACTTGCAGCCGGGCGAAGCCGTGTTCCCGGATGAAATCAAGGCCGCCCAGCGCGACAACTCCCGCGCCATCCCGATCGAACTGCAGCCCAATCACTGCAGCCTCCACGATGGCCGCATCATCCATGGCAGTGAGCCCAACACCAGCGACATCCGGCGTTGCGGCTACACGATGCGCTACATAAGCAGCCGGGTGCGGGAAAACCACGAAATGGCGGGCACCTATCACAACATCTACCTCGCCCGCGGCCGCGATCTGGCCGGCAACATCTACGGCGACCCAGCCAAGGCCTACCCCGAACTCGCCCGCTTCCGCGCCAAGCACGGCAAGAACGGCCATTGAACCGGAGCGGTGGTCAGCGGGGCATGACGATCTCCAGCTTCACCTTGCAGCCGAGCGCGGCGGCGGTGCGCACCAGCGTCGTCAGGGTGAGCGACGTGTTCATCGGATCCAGCGTCCGGTTCAACGCCGCCCGGCTTGTCTCCAGGGTCTGGGCCAGTTCGGAGAGGGTCAGCCCACGTCGTTCCATCTGGCGGGCCAGGGTCGCGGCAATCACCTGCTTTAATCGCGCCGTTTCCGGCTCCCAGTAGATCCCTTCCTCCCGCAAGTGCTCCACTGACTTCTCCTCAAATCGCAGCCGCTTGTCCGTGTTCATGCCAATATCGTGGCCCAAGGACGGCCGCATGACAACCTCTCTGTATCATTTAAGATACATAATTATTTTTCCCCCGACCCGTTGTCTCGCTAAACCATCCCATTGCAGTCATTTGCCGCATCCCGCCTGCCGCGCGGAAGTTTTCCTAAAATTCTTCTGGCCTAAGCCCCGGGAGTTTGCACGCTTCGCCTTGCATCAGGAAAGGATCGACTGGCAACAGTCGGTTCTGCCAACCGGGTCTAGGAGTGATCACGGTGGTTTCGAGTGACGCGAGTCACCCGGATGTGAGAGGGGTCAAACCCTCTAACAAAAAAACTCCTCCAAAAAGCGAAAAAGCCGCCTGATGTCCTCAGGCGGCTTTTCGTTTTTAGGAAAACCCTGATGCGGGAACGATTAATTAAAACTCAACCGCTCACGCATCATGTCCAACGTCATCACCCTCGCCGCCCTTCGCATCAGCGAAGCAAATCCCAACCACCACCTCTGGAACAACAACGGAACGTGGTTTCTGCATTACACGGTCTACCCGACCTCCTTCACCAAGGAGCGCATCCGCCGCTCCCTGGGGACCAAGGATGTCAAGGTCGCCCGCGAGCGTCGTGACCAGTTTTTCAATCACCTGGCCAAGCAGGCCAGCGCCCCCGTCGTCTCGGGGCAGGTCGCCGTCGCCTGATCGCCTTTCAGCCATAGAAAACCACCAGGGGCATGCCGCGAGGCATGCCCCTTTTCATTGGCCGGTCGCGTAGAGTGTCTCTTCAACCTCAATTAATGGAATTCATATTGTCATTCTGAGCGCAGCGAAGAATCCACGGCAACAGTGCTAGCGCCACACGCGTAGGCATGGATCCTTCGCTGCGCTCAGGATGACATATGGATTTGCAGATGTGCTATAATCCCGCCGGCCGCCAGCCCAGCCTGAGCAGGATGGACTGACGCTTCGCTTGCTGCGCCCTGCCTCACGGAATCCGCAGTTGCATGCCGACGCGGAGGGCGCTGGAGCCCTGCAGGACGTCACGGTTGGCGTTGAAAATCTCCTGCCAGCGGTTCGGCGTGCCGTAATAGCGCAGACTGATGCGGGAGAGCGAATCGCCCTCGGCGACGGTGTGATACCGCGCCTCGGCCGCCGGCGTGGGTGACACCGTGACCGGTCGCACCGGCACCGTGCCACCGGCGGCGATCGTCGAAGCCGGGGTGCCCAGCCGGGCCGCGGACGCGATCTGGTCAAGGGTGCCCTGGGCCTGGTTGAGGCGGGCCGCCAGCGCTCCGTTCTCGTTGCGCAGCTGGGTGATGATCGCCACCCGCTCGCGTTCCTGCGCGGTGCTGGTTTCCACGATCCGGGACTGGGCCGTGCGGGCGTTCTCCAATTCGCGGCGCAACTGCCCAAGTTGGGCGGTTACGGCATCAATGTTCTGTTGCGCCCCGCGATCGGCCTCCACCCGTTGCTGCTCCGCTGTGCGCACGCTCGCGGTCAGACGGTTGATGTCCGCCCGATAGGATTCCACCAACCGGCGCATATCCTCGCGTTCCGTTTCCAGCTTGGTGTTGATCTGGGTCAGTTCCGCCGCCGTGGCGCTGTGTGATTCGGAGGCCTTTTCCGCCTCCGCCGTCCGATTCTGCAAGGCCAGCAGGTCGGCCTGGGCCTTGTCCGCCGCCTGTTTGCTGGCCGCCGCCTGGGCGGTGACCTCGGCCGATTGCTTCTGCAGTCCTTCCAACTCCTGCTGGGTCTTGACCAGCTGGGTGCCCACCGCCTCCAGTCGTTCCTGCAGGGCGGCTTTTTCGTCGGCCAGGCCCGGCATGATGCTGGCCACTTTATGCGCATCGTCCAATTGCTGCTTCAAGGCCTCCCGCTCACCCGTGATTCGTTGCAGCTCATCGGCCAGCTTTCGATTCTGCCGGCGCATCTCCTCGGCCGCCGCCGTCAGGTCGCCGAGCTTCGATTGCATCTGGTCGTACTGGTCCTTGTCGACCGTCGGTTGCTCCGACTGCTTGGCATTCACCAGGGCGCGATTGGCATCGGTCAGCGACTTGTTCGTGTCGCGGGTGCGCTGCAACTGGGCGGCCATGGTGGCGATCTCCTTCGCGGTGTTGCTGCGCTCGACCTCCATCTGGCCCTCGATTTCCTTGATGTGCGCCTGCAGCGTGCTGATTTCCATCTGGTAGGCGTCGGGCCGGGCCGCCGTGACCGCCTGGGACTGGGCGGCCAGGGCCGCGGCGGTGGATTTCCGCTCATTTTCCAGATCCTTTTCCAGCCGGTCATTGGCCGCGGTCAGTTCGGCCACGGTGACGGTGAGCTTCTCGACGCTCTGGCTGGCCTCCGCCAATTCACCCTGCAGTTTCTTGGTGTCGTCACCCCCGCGCGTGCGAATGGTCCGGGCCGCCTCCAACTGCTTTTCCAATTCTGCCGCCCGGGCCTCGCTTAGCTGGCGCGCCTGCCCGGCCGCGGCGAGCTGCTGTTTCACCGGCTCAAGGCCAGCCGCGTATTCGGCAGATTTTTTCTGGGTTGCCTCCAACTCCTGCTCCAGGGCCACCACGCGAGCCTGGACCTGCTGCAAGCCGGAATGGGCGCTGTCGGCCTGGGCCGCCAAGGTCTTGTTCTCCGCCATCACCTGCTCGAGGCGGGTCGTATCATTGGTGGCGGTGCGCCGGAGTCCGTCGAGCTCCGTGCGCAGACGGTCGGCCTCACCGGCGTCCGGCTTGGTCGCCTTGAGCTCACCGACCCTGGCCTCGCTCAACTGGCGCGCCTGCTCGGCGGCGGCAAGTTGCTGCTTCAGGTCCGCCAATCCCGTGGATTGATCGGCCGATATTCTCTGCGCCTGGGCAAGTTCCACTGTCATTGCCGCCACGCGTGCTTGGGCCTGCCCCGCACTGTCATGCTCGCTGGCCACCTGGGCAACCAGCGCCTTGTTTTCCGCCAGCACTTGCTCCAGGCGCGCCGTCCCATCGGCGGCCGTGCGCCGGAGCGCGGTCAGTTCCTCGCGAAGTTGATCGGCGGCCGCACTCCCCTGCCGGACCAATTGCAACTCGCGTTGGGCGTCAGCCAGCAAGGCTTTCTGTTGCGCCAGTTCCTGGGCGCTGCCGGTGGCCGCCGTCTTCAGTTCATTGGCGGCGGCGCTGGCGCTGGCTGAAGCCTGCAGGGCCTCCGCCAGCTGCTGCTTCAAATCGGCCATCCCGGCGGTGCCCCCCGCGGAGTTCTTTTGCGCCTGGCGCAGCTCGTTTTCGAGACTGGCGACACGGGCCTGGGCCTGCTGCGTGTCGCTGCGCTCCTTGGTGGCCTTGGTGGTCAGGGCTTGGTTTTCCCGGATCAGGCCTTCGGCTTGATCCCGCATCTCGGCCAACTGCTGTTTGAGCGGACCGGTCTGGTCCGCCGCCGGCTTGGCCTTCTGGGCGGCGAGCGCCTCTTCCGCCAGACGGGCGCGGTCCGTCAGTGCGTGATTTTCAGTGCTGAGCTGCTGCAGCATGCGCTCCTGCGCCTCCCGTTTGCCCGCTTGGTCGGCGGCCTGTTGTTCCGCCTGAGCCAGTTTCTGCTGCAGCGCGCCCAATTCGGCCGCGAGCGACTGGGAAGAGGTGGTCTTTTCCTCCAGGAGCTGGGCGAGACCGGCCTTGTCGGCCTGCAGGGCCTGGAGCTGTTGCTGCGCCTGGGCCAGCTCGGCCGCCGGGGCGGTGCTGGGGGCGGATCCGCGGGGGGCTTTCTCCAATTCGGCCACGCGGGCGGCGAGACGACTGTTTTCCGTCTGTAAACGGTCGGCTTCCTGCGCGGCGAGCGCGACCTTGCTGGTCAACTGTCCCAACTGATCGTTGGCCGAGTCGGCGGACTGCCGGGTGGACTGCAATTGCTGGATCTGCCCGTTCAACCGGGTGATTTCCGCGCGGGCCTCACCCAGCTGGCGGGCAAGATTCTCCGCGTCGCTGACAGCCACATCGCGCTGACCCTGCAGCCGGGTGTTATTGGTATCGACCCGCTGATTCTCGGTGCGCATCTCGGCGGAGGCGGCATTGTCGCCGGCCCCGGCGACCACCGGGGCGGATTTGCCGCTCGGGTTGCGCAAGGTGCGCAACTGCTGGTTGAGGGAGAGCAATTCCCGGGTCGAGCGTTTCACCTCATCATTCAAGCGGGCATTGTCGCGCTGCAGGTTGGCGAGGATAGCATCCTTGTCGCCCCCGGGCCCGGCCGGTTTGCCCGGAGCCGAGCTGGACGGCACCGGCTGGGCGGCAGCCAAGGCCTCGTTTTCGCGCTGCACCCGCGCCGCCGTTTCCGCCAGTTGCTGGTTGGTCTGCTTTAATTGGTCCACGGCCCCCGTGGTCACGGCCAGCTTGTCGGTCAAGGCGGCGATTTCCTGCTCAAACTTGCTCGCGTCCACCGGCGCGGAAACGCCGGCCGGACCGGCCGGGCCGGCGGCCTTTTGCTGCGCCAGCTGCTGCTGCGCGTCCTTGACCTGCAGGACAAGCACCGCGGCTTCCCGCTCGGCCACGGCCTTGTCGGCGGTGAGGGCCTGGACCTCGGCGACCAGCCGGCGACTTTGCTCGCGCAATGGTTCGATCAATTTGGCGGCCTCGCCGCTTTTGTTCAGTTCCTGCTCAAGGCGGGCCTTCTCGAGTTCCAGCCGCTGGTTGGACTCGGCAAACTGACTGTTCGCCAGGCGGGCCTGCTCAAGGGCGGCCGCCAATTCATTTTCCCGGGCGGAAACGGCCGGGTTCGGGGTGATCCCCGATCCCGCCGGGGCTGTCAGCGGGACAGGCCAAGACTTGCCGGCCTTGTGCTCAGCCAGCAGCTGGGTCGCCGCAGCGCGTTGCTCAGCGGAGAGTGACTTCGCCACAAACTCGCGGGCGGCCGGATTGGAGCCATTTTGCGCCGCCAGGCTGAGCCAAAAGAAAGCCTGCACCGGATCCTTGGCCAGTCCGCCGCGACCTTCGGAGACCATGACCCCGTAATTGTTTTGGGCGGAGGCAAAGTTCTGCTCGGCGGCCCCCCGGTAGTAGGCAGCGGCGGCGGCATCGTTCTTTTGCACCCCCCGGCCATCCTCCAGGAGCAAGCCGAGATTGTATTGGGCCGGGACAAAGCCGCGATCGGCCGCCTGTTTGTACCAGCGCGCCGCCTGGGCCTCGTCCTTTTTGACCCCCCGGCCCGCCTCATAGGAAAGGCCAAGATTGAATTGCGCCTCCAAGACGCCTTTTTCAGCCGCCTGCTTGTACCACAAGTTGGCCTCGAACAAGTCCTGGCCGACGCCGCGACCCGACGAATACATGTTGCCGACATTGAACTGCGCGGCAGCGAAGCCCTGCTCGGCCGCCATGAGGTAAAACTTGAATGCCTGCCGCTCATCAACCGGCACGCCCCGGCCGAGTTCGGAGGCCAGACCAAGGTTGAATTGTGCCGGGGCGAATCCCTTTTCCGCCGCCAGGCGATACCATTTGGCCGCCTCGGCGAAGTCCTGCTTCACTCCCAGCAGGGCGCTGGTGTAAGCATTGCCCAGGACATTCTGGGCATCCGGGTCCGCCGCTTCCGCCTTGGCCCGGATGTCCTTCAGGTCAGCAGCCGGCGCGGACTGGGCGCAGGCCGGACTCAGCCCGAACGCACCCCCAAGCAGCAGGCCAGCCAATAAATAACCGAGTGAGGTATTCCGGAGGACCAAGCGGCAGTTGGCGCGATTTCGCACAACCTATGTTAAGGATAAAACCCTAGACGGGAGCAAGGCCGCATCGACCATCCCGTGGATAATTTTTTTGTCCGGCGGGCAAAAGGTGGCCAGGGCCCCGGACAGGCGCGCTTGACCGCCCATGACGAAATAATACGGGCACAGCCGCAACCGGCCCGCCTTGGCCGAGACGGCCATCTTGACCGGACCTTCCGTTAAGGCGGCGCCCTCAGCCTTCTCGTACAGCGGATGCGTGACCCGCTTGGGCTTTTTGTATTCCTGCAGGATGTGCAGATTGGCCGGTGCCAGCCGCAGCGCCTGTTCCACGCCCTCCTGCCATTCCTCCCGTGAACAATCGCTGCCAAGCACCACGCTGCGCGCCCCCCAGGCCGTCTCGTGAAACCCGGATATCTTGATGATGAGGTCCCGCTCCTTCTGGGATGCCCCCATCAGGTCCCGCCAATCATTCAGCAGGCGGCCGCCCACCCGCGGCCCGTCCATGACGGCACCCGGCGGCAAAGGCGCCGGGTCCATGATCCATGACGCCGGGATCAATCTCCGCAGCAACGCCAGGCTGCTCGCACTGAGATGCTCGGCCCAGAATTCCGGGAGCAAGTGATGGTGGAACAAGGCCAGCGCGAGCTTTTCCTCCTGGAAATGCCGCATCGGCGGCGAGATGGTCACCGCCCCATTCTGCCAAGCCTCCAAAATGTCGGCCGCAATGCGCACGTTGGCCCAGTCGAACAGCTCAAAAAAACGGTAGATGACGTCGATTTTTTCCGGTGTGCCCTCGACGGCAAAGAAGAGTTCGCCGCCCAGCGGAAAAACATCTTCCGGCCGCAGGCAATAGACGCGGCGCCCCAGGCGCTGCAGCTGCTCCGCCAACCAGCCCATCTCGGGACGATACGTCGCCGCCTCGTCACTGACGAGCAGCACGATCAGCGGATTCCGCACGCCGGGGCGCAGGTTGGCCAGCGCCTGGTAGAAATTCTCGATCATGGCGTCCCCCGCCCCCACGATGTCGCCGCCACTGCCTGCCCCCGGCTCCGCATAAAGCCGGTTCAGAAAAGCGGTCAGGCCGATGCCGCCCGGGACGGAGTCGAGCTCCGTGAGGGCAAAGCCGTCCTCCGTCAACAAAAGGTCCGGCCGGAGCACCGTGGGGAACGCGCCGCGATTTTTGGGATCGCGCGCGTGCTGCACCAGGGCCGCAGGCTTGCCGCGATCCAGATAGTCGGCGACCCAGGGGGCCAGCAGCGGCTTGTTCCGGAGCAGGTTCTTGCCCGCCACCGAACGCAGATACAGCGTCTCGAGCGCCTGGTGGAATTCAAGGCAGGCGGTGCCGATCTGGGTCAATTCCGCCGCCTGGGCGCCGGTCAGCGGCCACGACTGGGGGGAGAGCTGCCAGGTCTTGTCCTCGAACAACGACTGTCCGCCCAGGGCGGAGCTTAGCGTTTCGTGGGTCAGGTCGTTGGGCTGGGCGCTCATGCTCGTTGTCCTGCTCTTTCTCATTCTCTCGTCCCGTTGAGCACGAGAGCGAACAATGGGAAAGAGAACGATTCCTAGTCATCCATCTGGATGTCCTTGTTGCGATGGCGGGGGCAGCCGGCGCGGAGCCAGCCGTAGATGAACCGGTCCAGGTCGCCGTCCAGCACGCCCTGCGTATCGCTGGTGCTGACGCCGGTGCGCAGATCCTTGACCATCTGGTAAGGCTGGAGCACGTAGCTCCGGATCTGGCTGCCGAAGCCGATCTCGCCCTTCTCCCCGTAGAATTTTTCCATCTCGCTGCGCTTGTCGTCGAGCCGCTTCTCGTAGAGCCGGGCCTTGAGGACATTCAGGGCGGCGGCCTTGTTCTTGATCTGGGAGCGCTCGTTTTGGCAGACGACCACGATCCCGCTGGGGATGTGCGTGAGCCGCACGGCCGAATCGGTGGTGTTGACGCCCTGGCCGCCCTTGCCCGAGGAGCGGTAGACATCGGTGCGGATCTCGTCCTCCGGGATATCGATGACGATTTCCTCCGTGATTTCGGCCACGACATCCACCGCGCAGAAGGAGGTGTGCCGGCGCTTGTTGGAGTCGAAGGGACTGATGCGCACGAGCCGGTGCACGCCGCGCTCGGCCTTGGCGTAGCCGTAGGCATTCTCGCCCTTGATCAAAATGGTGGCCTTGGAAATGCCGGCGGTGTCCCCCGGCTGCACGTCCATCAATTCCGTGGTGAAACCCCGGCGCTCCGCCCAGCGCGAATACATGCGGAAAAGAATGTCGGCCCAGTCATTGGACTCGGTGCCGCCGGCGCCGGCCTGGATGCTGAAGATGGCGTTGTTGCGGTCGAACTGGCCCGTCAGGAAAGAGGCGATCTCCAGCTTGTCGAGGTCCTCGACCATGGCCGGCACCGCGGTGTTGAGCTCCTTGGCGTACTCCTCCTGCTCCGCCGGCGAGGAGGCCTCGATGAGTTCGACCATGACCGCGGCGTCGTCCACCCGCTTGTTGAAGGTGACGAGGCCGCTGATCAGGCGCTTGAGGCTGTTGACCTTGGCGATGTGCTTCTGGGCGCGGTCAGGGGTGTCCCAGAATCCCGGGGCCCCCATCTGCGCCTCCATCGCCTCTATTTCCCGCTGCTTTTGTTCGACGTCAAAGAAACCTCCATAAGTAGCCGGCGCGCTTCTTTATGTTCTCAAGGTGGGAAAAGGTCTCGGGTGCAATCATGGCAGCCCCCCAAGCTTGGCACTCGCGCCGGCTCCGCAAGCGGAAAGTCAACCGGCACTACCCGGCCCATCCTGACGCCGTCCCTCAAAACCAACCCTTGCGGCCGGTTACGTAGGTCGCGACAAACTCCGCGTCGTTGCGGGTCAGGTAGATAATGCCCTCAATCAGGCCGATGATGCCCATGATGCCGGCGCCCATGCCAAAGGTGACCGTTCCGACAATCAGGGTAACCACCAGCATGATGAGCCCCTCCTTCGTATAGCCGAGAATGAATTTATGCATGCCGAGGCTGCCCAGCAAAATGCCGAAGATGCCAGCCACGATTTTCTTGTCGGCGCCCGTTGTCTGTGAATCGCTCATGATGTTGGAGTATTGACCGCTTTGTAGCCGTGAAATTCTGAAAAAGTCGACGCCAACCTATGGTGTGTTTGCAGAATGCCTTGTCATCGCGAAGCCCGCAGCAGCGGGCTGTGGCGATCCAGCTGGATTGCTTCGTATGGCCACTTTGTGGCCATCCTCGCAATGACATTCTGAAAACACGCCTTAGTCACGCAAGTGACCGGAGGCTTTCTCGGCCAGATAACTGGCATAGGTTCGCTCGACCCCCTCGCGCAGCGCAACCTTCGCCTTCCAGCCCAAGGCGGTTAAACGGGAGACATCGACCAGCTTGCGGGGCGTGCCGTCGGGCTTGGTGGCGTCCCACGTGATCCGGCCCTTGAAGCCCGTGACCTCGGCCACCAATTCCGTCAGTTCCCTGATCGTCACGTCCGTGCCGGTACCGATGTTGACCAGGTCGGGCGGATTCGGGAGCTGCAACAGGAACGCGCAGGCCTCGGCGAGTTCGTCCACATGGAGAAATTCCCGCCGGGGCGAACCCGTCCCCCAGGCCACGACCTCGGCCAGACCCGCCGCGCGGGCCTCGTCGAAGCGCCGGATCAACGCCGGCAGCACGTGGGAATTCTGCCGGTGGTAATTGTCGCCCGGTCCGTAGAGATTGGTCGGCATCGCCGCGTGGTACAGCACGCCGTACTGCTTCCGGTAGTACTCGCAGAGCTTAAGCCCGGCGATCTTGGCGATGGCGTAGGCCTCATTCGTCGGCTCCAGCGGGCCGGTGAGCAGGCTGCTCTCCGGCATGGGCTGCGGCGCATGCTTGGGGTAGATGCAGGTGCTGCCGAGAAAGAGCAGACGCTTCACGCCCGCGGCATAGGCCCCGTGAATCCCATTGGTCGCCACCGCGAGATTATCGTAGAGGAATTCCGCCGGATAGGTGCTGTTGGCATGAATGCCGCCGACCTTCGCCGCGGCAATGATCGCCACGTCGGGCTTTTCTTGGGCGAAAAAGGCCGTCACCGCCGCCTGGTTGGTCAATTCCAACTCCTGGCGGGTGCGAAGCAATAGGGTGACACCCGCCTGGCCTTGGAAACGCCGGACCAGCGCGCTGCCAACCATGCCCTTGTGTCCGGCAATGAATAGTTTCATGCGAACGGCGAACGGGTCGGCTTGGGCAGGCTCGCGATCTGCGCCTCGCGCTTGGCCAGTTCGAGATCGTGCCGACCATGATCTTGACCAAGTCCTTGAAGAGCACCTTGGGTTTCCAACCGAGCTGCTTCTCGGCCTTG
>SESH01109230.1_pt1 | contig 36538 bp, 30 predicted proteins | sample 3171561 | NCBI WGS metagenome assembly SESH01 (sample SAMN10866947, study PRJNA518727) | freshwater metagenome | biome: subpolar coniferous forest; feature: holomictic lake; material: water; isolation source: holomictic Lake 442 2011 16.5 m and 2014 13 m | place: Canada: near Kenora, Ontario
TTATTGGATATTTTGAAGACAATATATTTTTTATTGTTTTTTTAGATAAAAATCACCGATTCTGGATTACAGAAAAAAAGCACACCTAAAAATTATCTATGCCTTGATCGTACCTCCGTGCTCCTGCTCCTGGGCAGTCACTGGTATCGATAAATAGTTATTTCCTCATCGTTTTTTTTCCGCAATGAAGAAGGAGGTAATATAGTGTAATCTGCCTTTGCGGTCAAAAACACAAAAACTTTGTGTATCAAAAACAAATCAACTGTTTTTTGATAGCTCAATTGTCTTCAGTTCCTGAATAGCGTTATCAAATTTTTTTTGACTGTCGTAATGATTTTTATCAATTACAGCTCAATACGACCACAACAACTCTTCGCGCTCTAACAACAGAGCTTCAATTAACTTACAATCCCTGCCAAAAATATAGGGAATAGCAAAAGAGTAGATTATTTATTATCTAAAGAAGCAAGATAAGAGGTCAAAATGACCCGGACATCAACGAATTCCAAGATAATCAGATGGAAACCCCTATCCTGCAAGGAATATCTTATTGAAAAACGATTGTGATGAAACGCAAAGTTTACATTGAAACATCCGTTATCAGCTACCTGACGGCTCGTCCAAGCAAAACGATTCTCGGAGCGGCTCACCAACAGCTTACGCAGTCGTGGTGGGAAAAGCACTTTGAATACGATCTTTGTGTTTCTCAATCCGTATGGCAAGAGTGCGCAGCAGGCAATCCTGATGCTGCGGAAAGACGACTGGCAGCCCTTGAAGGGTTGGATATATTGATGGTAACTGAAGAGATGATTGCTCTTGCTGAAGCACTGATCAGCGAACGACTCATTCCAGCTAAAGCAATTGAAGATTCTCTGCACATTGCTATTGCCACCTTGCACCATGTTGATTTTTTGCTCACATGGAATTGCCGGCATATAGCCAATCCGGTGATTCAGGAAGGAATTGCAGAATATCTTGAACAGCAGACATTATTTTTACCGATTGTCTGTACACCAGAAGAACTTATAGGAGGAAATAACGATGAGTGATGAAATCATTGATGAAGTACGAGCTATCAAAGAGGCAATCGGCGCAAAGTTCAATTACGACCTTCGCGCGCTCTTTGTAGAGATTAAGCGTGGTGAAGCTGAATGCCAAGCAAAGGGAATGAATTTGGTTCCACCATCAACCAATGCTGCGAGTTTATCGAACTCGGCATTACAGCGGGGAAAAGTACGGAAGATTAGCACTCGTTACCACACCCCTGTTTGATGAGTCTGATGTGTTTTTAATGTTTAGCACCGTTTATCGTCGAGCTGCTTTTCAAGTTCTTTTACGTGGCGGCACTCCTGTTTGTGTTGTCGATTTTCTGGCAGAAAAAACTTGTCGGCAAGTTCCTGATCATGGTGTCCGATCGGGGGGATAGCATCCGGGCAAGCCGCGCTCGTCTTGAGGGACCATCTTCGTGGGCACGGGCGGCTACATTGATTCAAATGTGTAATGGGACTAACATAAAATACATCAACTAATCGCAGAAAATATAAGGTGCTTATTCCTGCGCGATCACGTTGGGATATTCCAGGAGCCAAATATATAATCCTGTCATTTCGAGCATCAGCGAGAAATCTTGCTTATGGTGATATAAGATTTCTCCTCACTTCATTCGTCGAAATGACAAGGTTGAAAAGGTTCAAATCTCACTCACCGCAGGCCCCGATAGACGGCTGCGGCCTCCGGAAAGGGGATGGACTTTGATCTGTGTGGTGATACGATCCTTGAGTGCTGGAACATGAGAGATAATGCCGATAATCTTGCCATTCTGCTGAAGCGAGGCGAGGGTCTGCAGGGCGGTATCGAGGGCATCCTCATCAAGGGTGCCGAACCCTTCGTCAAGAAAGAGTGAGTCAACCCGAACGTTCCTGCTCGACATTTGCGACAGCCCCAGGGCCAAGGCAAGGCTGACGATGAAGCTTTCTCCTCCCGAGAGGTTGAGGGTTGAACGCACCTCTCCCGCCTGATAGTTGTCGATAACATTGAGGCAAAGGGGATGCTCTCCGGAGCGAACAAGGAGATAACGATCGCTCATGTTGACCAGTTGGCGGTTGGCATGGCCAATCATGATGTCGAAGGTGAGCCCTTGGGCAAAATTGCGATACTTCTTTCCGTCGGCTGATCCGATAAGGTCGAAGAGAGTTGTCCAGCGGGAGCACTCAACTTGCTGAGCAGCAAGAGCGGTAGTTTTTTCACGCAACAGAGCGGCGGCTTTTTTGTGCTCGAAGAGTTGGAGCTTCAGGGCTTCAATTGCGGAGCGGAGGGTGGTGAAGGTGACGATGAGCTGTTCGATCTCCTTTTGCAGCTCTTCGGGAGATTGCTCGGTAAGTGCCAGCTTTTGCTCGTTCATTAACTTGCTTTTGCGTTCGATCTGCAGGGTTTCAAGTTCAAGACGGCGTGCAGCAAGCCTCTTGGCCCGTTCTTCAAGCTTTTCCAGTGCACCACGCTCCAGCCGGGCAGCAAGAAAGTGTTGGAGACTCTCGAAGCCAGCAGCCGCCAGCTCACGGGTGAGGAGAGCGTGCTTCTCTGCTATCTCCAGAGCCCTTCCAGTTGATGACGTGGCAAGCATCCCAATACGGGCCGAAAGTTCACCGATCTGCTGCGACGATGCATCACGACTACTTCGGGCAAGTTCAAGCGCTGCTTCAGCGGTTTTTACTTTTTCAGCAAGCGAGAGTTCCTCCTTATCCGGATTTTTTTCTCCAAAAAGTTGCTGCCGCTGCTCAAGAAGAGCTGTATATGCTGCTTTGCTGGCAAAAGAGTATTTCTCCTTTTCACCCAATTTCACTCTTTTCGTTATACGCTGCTCCTGCTGGGCTTTGAAGTTGCCTTCCAGTACAGCGATCTGCTGAATTGCCAGGGTTTTGCCGTCGATGGCACGCTGCCACGCTTCAGCGCGAGAATGCAGCGCAAACAGAATATCCCTGAAACAATTTTCTTGTTGACAAGTGATTCCATAACAAGCAAGCTGTCGGTTGAGGCTCTCCTGCAGAGCAACGCTTCGGTCTTGGCTGTTTTTGAGTGACTCTTCTCCCCTTTTGACCTCCGTTGCGGCACCATTCTGGCTGTAGAGCGCTGCATCCTCACGTCGTACCGTTTCGGCCAGTTGCTGAAGCAACCGCTGCTCATCTCTCTCTGCCAGCTTTTGCCCTGTTTCAAGTTGCTCGGCACCGGTAAGCGCCTCTGCACGCTCTCCGGCCTGACTGCGGGCAGAAGAGAGCATTTCAACGGCTCGCTCATGGTTCAGCTTTTCGGTAATCCCAAGCTCTGTTGCAAGATTGCTCCCGGCGGATCGCTCACCGGCAAGGGCGTTCTGCTCAGCAATAATCTGCCGTTCACGGTGTTCCCGATCGCTTGCCGCTTTGGCTGCCTCAAGTCGGAGTGTATTGAGCTTGTTGGTGCACTCCTGCAGCGACGCTTTGGCAAGGCCAAGGGCATCACCATCACCCTTCATTTCCGGGTTTTCCGCAGCCCAGGGGTGGTGAAGCGAGCCACAGAGAGGGCAGGGCGAGCCGTCGTGCAGCAGCTTGCGCTCCTCCTCCATGGAGAGAATTTTCGACAGCAGCTCTGCCTGCCGCTGAAGCCCCTCAACAATTTGTGCCTCTCTCTGCTGAAACAGGGTAACTCTCTCAATCTCCCGCGCAGTGCAGGAGTGAGCAGCATCAATATCCACCAGAGCCTGCTCTGACACCCGAAGATGCTCTTCGATTTTGGCGGCGGCAGAAACTCTTGCTGACAGAGCCTCCAGTACTCTTGTACGTTCGTGCAGGCTTTCAGCTTCCCTGCGAAGTTGCGGAATATCCATTCCGGCAAGCAGGGAGGCCAGTTCTCCCGAAAGCCTCTCCCGCCGGATACGGGACGCTTCAAGAGCCACGCGGGATGTTTCTGTTTCAGATTGAACCTTTCGAACCTGCGCTTCAGCATCTTCAAGCTCTTTTTGCCTCTGCAGCAGTATGGTTTTTGCACCTTGCTCACCCTCTTGCGCTTCAAGGCGCTGCCCCACTGCGGCTTCGATACCACTTAGCGAAGCAAGGAGAGTATTGTCGATTTCATGTTGAGCAAGATATACCGCCGACTCCTCAACCTTTTTCTGCTCCTGCTGCATGGTGCTTTCAATACTGCCAATCTGCTTCTCCAATGCTGAAATCTCTTCTCGAAGGAGCTTTATTGCTTGCTCTTGATCTCCGCCCTGTTCCTGCTTCACGGATATCTGCAAATCCAGCACCCTCACGTCGCGAAGAACCAGAGAGAGTGTTTTCTCCTCCTCTTTCAGATACTGCTGCATCTGCACCGTGTCATGGAATGCCACTGCCCGCTCTTCAAAAGCTCTTTTGGCATTCTCCAGACTGCTATCCAAACCGCTTTTTTCCTGCAGCTCCCTCACTTGAAGCTCCTGAAGCTGATACAAGGTGGTGTAGGTGGGTTCAAAGGCTGTCGCACGGCGGGCCTGCTCCATCCGTTGCCGATCAGAAATGAAACGATCTTCATAGGTTATAAGCTCACGGAAACTTTCTTCCATACCCACAAGCTCACCCTTCATGGCTGCAATCTGGTGAAGCCAGCGGAGCGCTGTTTCCGCCTGGCTCTGCCTGCTGCTGATGTCGGCCTCATCCTTCAGCCTTGCTTGCAACTCTGCGGCTGCTGTGGCAAGCGCCTCATCATCAAGCAACCGGATACCGGAGCACTCATCCCTGAGCGTTTTAAGCTTCTGCTGCTCAAGGCGGTTGCGCTCATGCACTTTCATGGAGATGACGGAGTAAATCTCTGTTCCGGTGATCTGTTCAAGCACCGGTGCTCGCTCATCTGCAGGAGCCTGAAGAAAAGCGGCAAATCCACCCTGGGCCAAAAGCATGGAGCGGGTGAATTGCTGAAAATCCATCCCCGTTTGCTTTACCACTGCGGCCAGAGTATCCTGCAATTTTGATTCAATAATGGCGCCAGTTCGATCGTCGGCAATTTCATGCCTCTGTATCTGCAACTCTCCACCAGGTTGCCTGCGAGATCGATGCTGCGACCAGTGGCAACGGTATCTCCCGGTAAGGGTTTCAAACACCACTTCTGAAAAGCACTCCCCATTCTGGCGCGACATGATTTCATTGCTGCTCTTTGTTATCCTGCCGAGACGCGGTGTCTGGCCGTAAAGTGCAAGCGAAACCGCATCAAGAATAGTGCTTTTGCCTGAACCAGTTGGTCCGGTAATGGCAAATATCCCCTCCATCGCATACTCCGGCGCGCTAAAATCGATGAGCCACTCTCCGGCAAGAGAGTTCAGGTTTTTAAATCGTAACGAGAGAATTTTCATGATGTGGCTTCAAAAAAAGTGGCAGTTAAGCGTCGAGTGCTTCATCGTCGTCGTGCAGCGAAAGCAGTATCTCCTGATAGGCCTGCACAAGCTTTGGCCGCTGATTGTCCGGAACCTTTCCTGCATTGAGGCAACGATCGAAAACATCGAGTTCTCCAAGTTCATCGAGTGATTCATGTTCTGAAAGCTGCTGCAACACAAGGGCTGCCATGCGGTTGTTTTTAATCCTGCGGATTTCGAGCATGGAGCCCCGCACGGCTTCATCAACGAGCCCCCTCAGGTCGCCGGGCAAATCAGCGCCGGTGTACTCTATTTCAAGCCAGGCGCAGCTCCCTTCGGCCTTGAGCCTGAAAATACGGGAGGTAATGACTTCGATGTTCCCGCTGATCCGTTCGAGCTGCTGAAACGAGGGTACCGCCATTTCACTGATTCTCCGATCACCATCAGCAAACTCAACAAGCAGCACCTGTTTCTGCTGGCGTGCCTCACCGAACCCCATCGGAAGCGGAGAACCGCTGTAGCGCAGGTGATCCTCGCCTCCCACCCTCTGTGGAACGTGCAGGTGGCCGAGAGCAAGATAGTCGATCCCTGCCGGAAAAATGGAACGGCTCACGTGGGCAAGCGATCCAATATAGAGTTCACGAACCCCGTCGCCATCGACCGTTGTGCCTCCCGCCGTAAAGAGATGGCCCATTGCGATCATCGGCAGGGAGCCACCCTCCTGCTGTCGCAGCATCTCCCCTGCCTTGCAGACCTCCCGGTAATGGAGTTCTATTCCTTCGAGCAGCTTGCGGCTCTTGTCTTCCATGCTCTCACCGGCCTCAACGGTTCTGATATTGCGGTCGCGCAGATGGGGCACGGCGCAGACTACAGCCTCCAGCTTCCCCTGGCTGTCGCGTAACGCCACCACCTCGTCCATCGGGTTATCACTCACCGAGCCCACCACATGCACATCGAGAACCCGCAAAAGCGCTTTTGGAGCATCGAGAAACGAGGCGGAATCATGGTTTCCTGAGGTAATCACCACATGTCGGCAGAGGGTGGAGCTAGCAACCTTGTAGAGAAAACCGTAATAAAGTTCCTGAGCACGGCTGCCCGGCACGGAGGTGTCGAATAGATCCCCTGCAACAAGCAGAGCGTCAACATTCTCCTTTTCAATCACCTCGCCAAGCCACTCCAGAAAAGCAGAAAATTCGCTGTAACGGTTTCTGCCATAAAGGGTTTTGCCCAAATGCCAGTCGGAGGTATGGAGAAATTTCATGGTTACGCCTGTTAAAGCTGATTCTGACAATAATGCAATTCTGGTTTTCGTTGATTGAATGAGTATTGCACCATAGGCTTATGATAACGATTTCCCGTTTTTTTTTCTAAATTCTGATGTGATGGTATGTGGATGATGTCCTTGCGGGAATTTGCCTGCCTTTTGTGTTATTAGCGTACCTGCGGGATTAACTCACGAATATTGTTCTATTCCTATAACCAGTAATCAGTTGGCCATGTTTTTTGATCCTTTGTATTTTGTTTTTGCCTTGCCCCCCATGCTTCTTGGGTTATGGGCACAGTTCAAGGTAAAGTCGGCTTTCAAGAAATATTCGCAGGTACGCACACAAAGCGGTATCAATGGAGCCGAAGCGGCGCGGCGTATTCTTGAACGTGGTGGTCTCGGCAATGTAACGATTGAAAGCGTCGAGGGAATGCTCTCTGACCATTACGATCCCCGTCAAAAGTCGTTGCGTTTAAGTGGCGATGTCTACAGCCTGCCAAGTATTGCTTCTGTTGGGGTTGCTGCTCACGAGGCTGGTCATGCCCTTCAGGACAAGAGTGGCTATGCGCCATTGCAGTTGCGCTCCATCATGGTGCCTGCGGTCTCAATCGGCAGTAATCTTGGCCCCATTATTTTTATGGCGGGTATCTTCCTCGCTGGAACTATCGGCACAACACTTGCCTGGGCGGGGATTATTCTTTTTGGCGCTACAGCACTCTTTGCTCTGGTGACTCTTCCTGTTGAGTTTGATGCAAGTCGCCGGGCGAAGGAGCTGCTGGTATCGCAGGGAATTGTGTCAAGCGCCGAAATGAAGGGAGTGAATGCGGTGCTCAATGCGGCAGCTCTCACCTACGTGGCGGCGGCAGCCCAGGCAATCATGCAGCTAGTTTATTTTCTAACCATCATGAACCGTCGGGACTCATAAGAGTTTTGTAATTATCAACTCAATCGCTTCATACCCTTGAATAACAGCTTCCGCAGAAAACCGCTCTCGCTTCTCCTGAAGGAGGTGAACAGTGAGCATCGCCTGAACAGAATTCTCGGCCCGGTTGCCCTGACCAGCCTTGGTGTTGGCGCTATTATTGGTACTGGAATATTTGTACTTATCGGTGTGGCGGCTCACGACAAGGCTGGCCCGGCCGTAACGCTCTCTTTTGCGGTTGCCGGTATGGCCTGTATTTTTGCCGCGCTCTGCTATGCGGAGTTTGCTTCCATGGTGCCAGTTGCAGGCTCTGCATACACTTACGCTTATGCAACTCTTGGGGAGTTGATGGCGTGGATTATCGGCTGGGATCTGATTCTGGAGTATGGAGTGGCTTCGGCAACAGTAGCGCATGGATGGTCGAAATATTTCCAGGATTTTATAGGGATTTTTGGCCTTGCGGTTCCTCAGCTTTTTTCAAATGCACCATTTGACTTTGATCCCTCAAGCGGCCTGTTAAGCTCTACCGGTGCATGGTTTGATCTTCCAGCGGTTCTCATCACCTTCGCGGTTACGGTTGTTCTTGTCAAGGGTATCAGGGAGAGCGCCAACTTTAATGCAGGAATGGTGATTGTGAAGGTTGCCATTGTGCTGCTGGTGATTGTGCTCGGTGCGATGTATATCAACCCAGCCAACTGGATACCGTTTGCTCCCTTCGGCTTTTCCGGACTCAGTGTATTTGGCCACACTGTTCTCGGTGAGCCTGGAGCTACTGGAGCTCCTGTCGGGGTGCTTGCCGGTGCTGCCATGATTTTCTTTGCCTATATCGGTTTTGACTCTATTTCAACCCATGCCGAGGAAGCAAAGAATCCCCAGAGAGATATTCCGATCGCCCTTATTGGTTCCCTGGTGGTATGCACCGTGCTCTACATCACCGTAGCAGCGGTTATCACCGGCATGGTTCCCTACGATAAAATCAGTATTGACGCTCCGGTCTCAAATGCGTTCAAGCAGGTAGGTCTCGGGTGGGCGCAATTTGTTATTTCGCTTGGAGCTATTACCGGCATCACCTCGGTGCTGCTGGTGATGATGCTGAGCCAGCCGAGGATTTTTCTTGCTATGGCGCGTGATGGGCTGTTGCCGAAATCATTTTTTGGGGCTATTCATGAAAAGTTCAGAACTCCCTGGAAATCAACCATTCTGACTGGTCTTTTTGTTGCCTTGCTTGGCGGCCTGCTTCCCTTGCGTCTGCTTGCTGAATTGGTCAACATCGGCACACTTTTCGCCTTTGTGGTGGTCTGCACGGCGGTGCTCATTATGAGGAAAACACATCCGGAGGCTGACCGTCCCTTCAGGGCTCCACTGGTACCTTTTGTGCCGATTGCTGGTATTCTCACCTGTCTGATGCTGATGTTTTCGCTGCCTGTTGAAAACTGGATCAGGCTTGTAGGGTGGCTGCTCATAGGTGTTGTGATCTACTTCTTTTATGGCCGCAAGCATAGCGTGCTTAACACTATTGAACCATGATGACGAGCAAGGTATTCCTCGCCAACTCTACCACGTTTAATAATTCATGCTGATATCGTTTGAAGGAATAGACGGCGCAGGTAAATCAACCCAGATACAAAAGCTCGTCACCTCAATGACGAGTGAGGGGGTTGATGTTGTAACACTGAGGGAGCCAGGGGGTACCCCGGCAGCCGAAAAGATCCGCTTGATCCTTCTGGAAAACTCACACAAGATCAGCCCAATCGGAGAACTCCTTCTTTTTTCGGCAAGTCGGGCGGAACTTGTTCAGGAGGTGATAGTGCCTGCCCTTGCAAGTGGCAAAACCGTCATCCTTGACCGTTTTTATGACTCAACAACTGCCTATCAGGGGTACGGGCGAGGAATCAACCTTGATCTGCTCCAGTCAATCATCTCTATTTCAACCTGCGCCGTAACACCAGATATCACCTTTTATCTTGATATTGAGCCTGAAGAGGCGCTGAAGCGGAAATTTGCAAAAACATCCATCCCTCTGGAATTTGAGGGTGAGGGGCTTGACCGCATGGAGCGATCGGGAATCGAGTTTTACCGCAAGGTTCAACAGGGATACCGGGAAATCATGCGCCAGAATAGTGAGCGCTTTGTCAGCATCAACGCTCTTCAGCCTGCAGGTGTCATTCACTTCCAGATCATGGAGTCTCTGAAAGCCCGATTTCCAGTATAACGGGCATTTTATAACCAATGAGTCTTGTATTTCACAGAAAAAAATAGCGCAAAAATTTTTCTTGCCCGTATCAAGTTTTTTGTTAGTGTTTTCTACCGATTTTTGAAAGATATTCATTAGATTGTCGGCGACAGTACATCATCGTCACTCCCTTACCATAAACTCATGCACGAGGGTATTCTTAGAGAACGCAAGCTGAGCACGTCCAATACATTAATCACGTTACAGGACATCCGCACGCTCAAAGAACTTTATCAGCTCAAGGCTGAAACACGTGAATTGCGGGAACCTGTTGTCAAGAACATCATCAAGCAACGGGTTGTTGGGCAGGCGTGTGTTGAATCGCTGAAAAACGCGCTCTATTCGCTGGAGACCATCTACATTGATGACGACACCGGCCAGCGTCTGCTTCGTCTTGATGGAATGAAGCAGATTGAGGTCGATCTCACCTATGAAATCAGGGAGCTGCAGAAAGATATCTACTATCTCGAATATGGCGAGGACAAGTTTATTGAGTACCTTGCAAAATTTATTCCTGGCTTCTACACCTATGTCAACCACGGAGTTGATACGCTCAAGGGAATGCACTTTGACGCCTTTATCACAGACCGTGACGGAACAACCAACAACTACTGCGGTCGCTATCGCTCCTCGGTGCAACCGATCTACAACTCAGTCTTCCTCACTCGCTTCGCCAAGCATCGCTGCAACTATCCAATTATCATCACATCAGCACCCCTGAAAGATTTTGGGATACTGAATGTTTCAATCAATCCAGCCCATACCTTTATCTACGCCGGTTCCAAGGGACGTGAGTTCATTGATTTTGATGAAGAGTTTCACCGTTTCCCTATCGAAGAAAAGAAAGAGAAGCTGATTCATCTTTTAAATGAAAGGATGCAGGTACTTCTCCAGGAGCAGGATTTCGAGAAATTTAACTTTATCGGCTCGGCACTGCAAATCAAATTTGGCCAAACCACTGTTGCCCGTCAGGATATAAGCCATTCCATCAGGGATGAAGAATCTGCCGCATTTCTGGAAAAAGTAAAGAGTGTTGTCCGGGAAATAGACCCAACCGGCAGAAATTTCAGAATCGAAGATACCGGTCTTGACATAGAAATTATTTTGACCATTGACGGAGCTGCCAACGGCTCCCCAATCAAGGATTTTGACAAGGGTGACGGGCTTGCCTTCATCACTGGCAAGCTGGGGATGCGACCTTCGGAAAGGCCGACGCTTGTGTGTGGCGATACCCCATCCGACATACCCATGCTGAAAAAAGCGGTTGAAATGTTTGAAGATGTTTGGGCGGTTTTTGTAACAAGGGATGAAAAACTTAAAATGGAAGTAAAGGAAATCTGTCCGAACAGCTTTACAGTTCCATACCCTGATATTCTCCTGACTATTCTTGGTCTGCTTTCCCTTATGAAATGAGTGACTTTATGATAATCTTTTAACCACTGGTATGAGCAATATTTTCAAAGGCGCAATTTTTGATCTTGATGGAGTCATCACTGGCACGGCAAAAGTACACAGCCTTGCTTGGGAGTCGATGTTTAATTACTTCCTCAAACATTATGCGGAATTAAACGACGAATCCTTCTTCCCTTTCGATCCAGCACACGACTATCACAAATACGTCGATGGCAAGCCGCGAATGGAGGGTGTGAAAAGCTTTCTTGCGTCACGGGATATTGAACTGCCTTATGGAGATTTGGATGATGATGCAGAAAAGGAGACAATTTGTGGTCTCGGAAATCGTAAAAATGCTCTCTTTACCGAAATTCTTGTCAAGGAGGGACCTGAGGTTTATACCTCTTCGGTTAATCTCATCAATGAACTCATCAAAAAAGGAATCCGGATTGGTATTGCTTCATCAAGCCGCAACTGTCAGCTTATCCTGAAGCTTGCCAAACTGGAACATCTTTTTGAGACTCGTGTTGACGGAGAGATTTCCATTGAACTTGGGCTGAAGGGGAAGCCGAATCCTGATATTTTCATTGTTGCGGGTAAAAACCTTGGTCTTGAACCACATGAATGCGTTGTTTTTGAGGATGCCATTTCCGGTGTGCAAGCAGGTGCCAGGGGTAACTTCGGTATGGTTCTCGGTATTGCACGAGATATTGAGGGGACGAAACTCAGGGAGAATGGTGCCGATATTGTGGTCAGTGACCTTGGTGAAGTCACCATTGCCGATATTGAAGAGTGGTTCAGCAAAGGCCTCGACCGTGAGGGGTGGAACCTTACCTATACCGATTTCAATGCCAAAGATGAGAAACTTCGTGAAACACTGACGTCAGTCGGCAACGGCTATCTTGGCGTCAGGGGCGCTTATGAAGGTTCATCCTGTTCCTCTCACCACTATCCTGGAACCTATATTGCAGGGATTTTCAACAGAGTCCCCTCACTGGTGCACGGCCAGACTGTTTTAAACAATGACTTTGTAAACACACCGAACTGGCTTCCTGTCGAGTTCAGGATTGGCGGCGGAGAGTTCATCAGCCCGCTTGAGCAGAAAATTCTCAGCTACAGGCAGAACCTGAACTTTAGTAACGGCCTCATGGATCGTGATATCGTTATCCAGGACAATCTCGGCAGAATAACAAGCATCAGCAGCAGCCGGTTTGCCAGCATGGACGATCCTCATTGCTGCGCCCTGAAGTTCACCCTGAGACCTGTCAATTACAGCACTGAAGTCGAGCTCCGTTCTGGAATAGACGGGAAGGTACAAAACCGGAATGTGGCGCGATACAGTGAACTTTCAAGCGATCATCTTGAGCAGGTTGAGAGTTTCAGCGATGAACATTTCATCATGCTGCATGTACAAACCACCGTATCGAATTACCATATTGTGACTGGCACCAAAACAAGGATTTCAAGCCACGGTAAACCTGTGGTTGGTGAGCGTTCAATAGTGAGTTACGATCGCTATATAGGCGAACTCGTTAAGCTGCCACTGAATCCGAACAAAAGCGTTACTCTTGAAAAGATTGTCTTTATTCACACCTCTCTCGACCATAAGAGCAGCAATCCGGTAAAAGCCACCCGACTCTCGCTTGAAAATAAGGGCTCTTTCGACTCTCTTTTCAATGCAAATCTTGGTGCGTGGAAAAAAATCTGGGAAAAGGCTGATCTGGTTATTGAGGGCGATCGATACAGTCAGAAGTTGCTCAGACTGCACACCTATCACATGATGTGCACCGCTTCGCCGCATAATACATCCATTGATGCCGGTATGCCAGCGCGTGGCCTGAACGGTGAGGCTTATCGCGGCCATATCTTCTGGGATGAAATCTTTATCCTGCCATTTTTCAACCGCCACTTCCCTGATATATCAAAGGCGCTGCTCCTTTACCGCTACAACAGGCTTGATGCCGCCAGAGAGTATGCCCGTGACAATGGCTACAAGGGTGCCATGTTTCCCTGGCAGACGGCGGATGATGGTGTTGAGGATACACAGGTGATCCATTTCAATCCAAAAAGCGGTGATTGGGGCCCTGACCTCAGCCGTTTGCAGCGGCATGTCTCCATAGCAGTCTTCTACAACACCTGGCGCTACATCTACGACACTGACGATACTCAGTTCCTCAATGAATACGGTGCTGAACTGATGTTTGAAATTGCACGCTTCTGGGCATCAATTGCCTCATATTCGCCAGAAACAAAAAAGTATCATATCGAGGGTGTAATGGGGCCGGACGAGTTTCATGAAGCCTTGCCTGGCAGCGGCAAAGAGGGCATTAAAGACAACTCCTATACGAACATTATGGCGGTCTGGCTCTTTGACAAGGCTGTTGAAATCGGAGAGAAGATTGATCCGGCTGTCCTCAAGCGCCTGACTGCAAAAATCAATCTTGTTCCTGAAGAGATGAAGAAATGGCGTGACATTAGCCTCAAAATGAATATTCTTGTCGATAAGGATGGTATTCTGGAGCAGTTTGATGGCTACAAAAGTCTGAAGGAGCTTGACTGGAAACACTACCGTGCCAGATATGGTAATATCCACAGGATGGACAGAATCCTGAAAGCCGAGGGTGACTCCCCCGATATCTACAAGGTTGCCAAACAACCAGACGTTTTGATGACCTTTTATACACTATCGCCGGGTGAGGTAGCTGAGCTTCTGGAAAAAATCGGCTATTCAGTGCCCGACCCCTTGACTTTGGTGAGAAACAACTACGCCTATTACGAACCGAGAACAAGCCACGGCTCAACGTTGAGCAAGGTGGTACACAGCATCATCTCCAGTTATCTGGCTGATGGTCATGATATGGCCTGGAAGTGGTTCTCCGAAGCACTGAAAAGCGATATTCAGGATACCCAGGGTGGCACTACCCAGGAGGGCATTCACTGCGGCGTGATGGCTGGTACGCTCGATACCGTTATCCGTTATTTCGCAGGTATCTCCTTCTACAATGAACAGCTCAACGTCTATCCAAACCTGCCAGCCCAGTGGAAAAAACTGTCGCTGAGTATCTGTTTCAGGAAAAACCGTTATGCCATTACCATCGACAGGAGTGAAGTCACTGTCACCCTGATCGAAGCAGAGGGAGATGAGGCTCTGGCGAGTATTGCCGGAAACAATCTCACTCTCAAAAAAGGGTTTCCCTATCATTCAGACCTATAGAAGATTCCATGCGCCTGTCAAACTTTCGTTATATACTGCCTAAAACCAAAATTGCTGATGATCCAACCTCGCCAAGAGAGAAGTGCAAGATGATTGTGCTGAACCGGCGAAAAAAGGACATAGAACACAAAGTTTTTGAAGATATTGTCTCCTATTTTAAAAAAGGAGATTTGCTGGTATTGAACAACAGCAGGGTTTTTCCTGCTAAAATTTTTGGTCAAAAAGAAAAAACTGATGCAAAAATTGAAGTCTTCCTGCTGAGAGTGCTCAACAAAGAGGCTGGATTATGGGATGTGCTTGTTGATCCTGCCCGCAAGGTGAGGGTTGGTAACAAGATCTACTTTGATGAAGATGTGGTAGCTGAAGTGGTCGATAATACAACCTCCCGAGGGAGAACCATCAGGTTTCTCAATCCGGATATTGATGTTTTCAGTCTGGTTGAAAGAATCGGGAAAATTCCCCTTCCACCCTATTTTACCCGTACCTCCCGTGAATCAGACCGGGAGAACTACCAGACCTGCTACGCCAGCGAGACTGGGGCTGTTGTTGCCCCTATGGCGGGGTTGCACTTCACCATGCCGATTTTGCAGAAAATCCAGAAGATCGGGGTTAAAATTCTGCCTATCACCCTTCATCCGAGCCTGAGCACCTTTAATGCCATTGAGGTTGAGGATGTCTCCAAGCACAAGATGGATTCTGAATATTTCAACATCCCCTACCAGACGGCCATGGAGATCAATGAAACCAAGGTCAACAAAACCGGTAGGGTTGTGGCTGTCGGAACAACAACCCTTCGTGTGCTTGAAGCCAATGCTACTGTGGACGGAAAAATAAAATTTGGACGAGGCTGGACTGACAAATTTATCTACCCACCCTATCAGTTCAAGGTGGTCGATGCGCTGTTGACCAATTTCCAGCAGCCTGAAACGACTCTGCTCATGGCTGTCAGCGCATTTGCCGATCATAGGCTTCTTATGGAAGCGTATAAAATAGCACTGAAAGAGGATTACCAGTTTCTGGCTTATGGTGATGCCATGTTCATCCATTAACACATTCTGCATGTTATGAATGCCATTGCTATAATAGCCGCAAGCGGGATCGGAAAGAGAATGCAGCTCAAGGAGGGCTCAAGCAAGCAGATGCTTGAAATCGGAGGCTTTGCGGTAATCTATCACACCCTACAGGCATTTCAAGCAGCGACCTCTGTCAGCGCCATCTATATTGCCACAAAGCTGGAGAACAAAGAGAGCTTTGAGGCGATGGCTGCCGCAGCAGGATTCACCAAGCTCAAAGCCATCGTTGAGGGTGGAATGGAGCGACAGGACTCCGTCAATAACTGCATCAAGGCGATTGAGGAGGAGAGGCACAAGGGTGGTATTGCACCTGATACGATTCTGGTTCATGATGGTGCCCGCCCCTTCATTCGGCCTGACGAGATTGACGAAATATCGAATCTCTCCCTGCTGTTCGGTGCCTGTGTGCCTGCCACAAGGCCGAAAGACACCATCAAATTTGTCGGAAGCGATCGAGAGTTTTTTGGTGAAACACTGGATCGCAGCAAGCTTCTCCAGGTACAGACTCCCCAGGGTTTTCGCAGTGAGCTGCTGATTCAGGCGCATGAGCAGGCAGAACTTGAAGGGTGGTATGCCACTGATGATGCGGCGCTGGTTGAGCGTTTTTTCCCTGAGCAGCTCATCAAGATTTTTGAGACCGGTTATCACAATATCAAGATCACGACTCCGGAGGATATTGCGCTTGCCGAGGCGATCTACCAGCAGAGAATATCTGGGTAAACGTTTGTTTATTCCTGAAGCCTGTCGTATATTCACCACCATGAAAATGGTGAGGTAGCTCAGTTGGTTAGAGCACAGGATTCATAACCCTGAGGTCGAGGGTTCAACTCCCTCTCTCACCACCGTTGAAAAGCGGGTGTAACTCAGTTGGTAGAGTGTTTGCTTCCCAAGCAAAATGTCGCGAGTTCGAATCTCGTCACCCGCTCCATTTCAGTGGAGAAAATTCACAATCTCTTTGACCTGTTGCCGATCATGATTCAACCAACAGTTTTTTTCGGCACTGTCTCCATTGAAGAGATCAACACCACTCAAATTATTGATGGCCAGATGGCCCGTCACCTTGGTATTGAAATGACCGAGATTGGCCTCGATTACATGACGGCAAGAATGCCGGTTGACCATCGTACCATCCAGCGTATCGGTATTCTGCACGGCGGAGCTTCGCTCGCTCTTGCTGAAACGGTGGGGAGTATTGCTGCCTCCTATTGCGTCGATCGCGACTCCTTTTACATTGTCGGTCAGGAGATCAATGCCAACCATATCCGTCCGGTAAGGAGCGGTTTCGTTTATGCAACCGCGACTCCCCTTCATCTTGGAAAAAGCTCACAGGTCTGGGATATTCGGGTAAAGAATGATGCAGGAAAACTTACCTGTGTCAGCCGGTTTACTGTTGCTGTGTTGAAAAAAACTCCCGTTTCTCAGGAATGACTTTTGGCTAAGTGCTTACCTCTTTACCTCTTCCTTCTTTGGCAGCTCCACTTTCAAATGCAGTTCACGAAGCTGTGCCAGGGTCACCTCCGACGGGGCTGACATCATGAGATCCTGCGCCTGCTGGTTCATCGGGAAGGCGATCACTTCTCGGATGTTCAGCTCGTCGCGAAGAATCATGACAAGGCGATCGAGACCTGGAGCAATGCCTCCGTGCGGGGGGGCACCAAGCTTGAAGGCTTCAATCATGTGGCCAAAACGCAGGTCAACCTCTTCGCGGGTGTATCCGGCAATACCGAAGGCCTTGTACATGATATGGGGGTTGTGGTTGCGGATGGCGCCGCTGGAGAGTTCAATGCCATTGCAGACAATGTCGTACTGATAGGCTAGAATATCGAGCGGCGGCATGGTTTCAAGCGCCTCCATCTCTCCCTGTGGCATGGAAAATGGGTTGTGGGAGAAGTCGATTTTTTTTGACTCTTCGTTGTACTCAAACATCGGAAAATCAACGATCCAGCAAAAGGAGAGTTTATCCTTGTCGAGTGTAAAGAGGTCGCCAAAATAGCTTCTCATCCCGCCCATAATCTTGCAGGTTGCTTCCCACTTCCCCGCCCCAAAAAAGACCACATCGCCGGTTTCAATACCAAGGTGGCTTTTAAGGGTTGAGAGATCCTCTTCGGAGAGAAACTTGACAACAGGCCCCTTCGGCCCCTCCTCCCTGAACTGGATATAGGCGAGACCGCCTGAGCCAAGCTCCTTTGCCCGTTTTTCGGCCTTGTCGTAAAAGAGCCGCGATTCGTTGCCACGTCCTTTGAGAACAAGCGCCTTGACGCACGAGCCCTCTACCGTGCTGTTTGCAAAGACCTTGAAGGATGAGCCCACAAAAAGCGGGGTAACATCGCGGATCTCAACAGGTATTCTCAAGTCAGGCTTGTCGGTACCATAGCGGTTCATCACCTCTTTATAGCTGATTCTCGGAAAGGGAAATTGCGCTATATGCTTGCGCGACATGGTTCGGGTGAGATGCTCAATCATCCCCTCAAGAATGGCAAAGAGGTCATCCTGCTCGATAAATGCCATCTCCATATCAACCTGGTAAAACTCACCGGGGCTGCGGTCGGCACGGGCATCTTCGTCCCTGAAACAGGGAGCAATCTGGAAGTAGCGGGGAAAACCAGAAACCATCAGGAGCTGTTTGAACTGCTGGGGAGCCTGCGGCAGAGCATAGAATTTGCCCGGATGAAGGCGGCTTGGTACCAGAAAGTCACGTGCGCCCTCAGGCGAGCTGGAGGTGAGAATCGGTGTCTGTATCTCTATGAACTCTTTTTCTTCGAGATAATGCCGGATTGCGGCAGTCACACGGCTGCGGAAAATGATATTGTCATGTATTTTCTCCCGACGCAAGTCAATAAAACGATATTTCAGACGAAGCTCTTCGGAAGTCGGCACCTCATCAGCCACCGGAAAAGGCAGAGGTTGCGCATTACTTTCAACAGCAATCTGACTGACTACAACTTCAATTTCGCCTGATGCCAGACGGGGGTTGATTGCGCCCTGGGCACGCGGGACAACAGTACCCTCAATACAGATAACTGACTCCACATGCAGTTGCTCTGCCTTTGCAAAAAGCTCACGCTGCTCCGGCTGGATAACAAGTTGGCTGATACCGGTATGATCCCTGAGATCAATAAAAATCAGTCCTCCATGATCCCGTTTTCGGTGAACCCATCCGGCAAGCCTGACTGAGCTTCGTTCAAGCTTGAGGTTCAATAAACCGCAACAGTGAGAGCGGAAGCGGTTGTGGAGAGTCTGCGTGCTGTCTGCATTACCCATATCGTTCTATCGTCCTTTGGCATTAAGAATTGGAATAAACACTGAATATGAAGAATTTTTAGTAATTCGCGAAACCGGTGAGGCTCTCTCAGTAGACAAGTTCCCCTCCAAACTCAGTGATGAGAAATCTGACCACCTCGTTCTTCTGTGACAACTCCTGAAACAGGGTAAAAATGCTCTTCTCCTTGGTACAGGCATCTTTTTCAGCATCATAAAGAATGGTGATCTGAAGAGGAAGCACATAAAACTCTGAAAGTTCCTGCTGGAGTGTTGCTCTATCCTGCAACAGCTCCTCATAGGAAAATTTTCGGCAACAGGCAATTTCAAGCACCCCTGATGGACTGCACGATACAAGCTCGCAGGATTGCAGGTGAGTTGCCATGATGTTATGGTTTTTTCTGGCCAGATGCTCAAGAAACTGGTGCCACTCGACCTTCAGCAAGGCAAGATTTGCAACTTTTTCAAGAGCAGCTCCGGCATCGCCGCTGGAAAGTGTTTTTGGCGCGATGTGCAGAGGGGTCTGCTTTGATGCAGGATTTGAGGCAAAATTTGAGAGCTTTTTTTGCCATGAACCAAGATCAATACCACCTGCCGCAGCCGTTTTCTTGACAGGCGAAGGTACAGAAGCAGGAAGTGCGCCAACTGTCGCTACGGACGCGGGCTCCGTCTTCAGTGGCTTGTCAGGGGCTTTTTTTTTTGAGGTTGCACCACCGCTGCAGGGATAACAGGAGTGGATGCTGTATGGACAATATCAATCAACTTCAGCAGCGCCAGCTCAAAACGGAACTGATACTCAAACTGGAACTTCAGCTCTTTCTGGGTAAGCAAAAGAAAATCGACCATCTGCATGACAGAAAACGGAGTGAAATTTCCGGCATCCCGCAAGTAACGCTCCCGAACGGCATCGGGACGTTCAACAAGCCGGGTGGAACCAAGATTCTGCACGACAAGAAAATTTCTCAAATGCTCGACAAGCTTCTCCAGAAAATCTTGCTCGTCGTAGCCATTCCGGATTACAAACTGGGCAACATCGAGCATTTTTGCCGGGTTTTGCGCCGCAACGGCATCGGTGACATCAAACATGTTGTCGTCATCAATGTAGTTCAGCAACTCACCAACGCCCTGGTAGCTGATGGCTCCCTCATGATCATTCTCGGCTGAAAAAGCTATCACCTGATCAAGGATACTCTGCGCATCACGCATAGAGCCTTGCGCCTTGCGCCCGATAAGCTGAAGGGCATCGCCCTCAACTGTTATATGCTCAGCATCGCAGATCAACTGAAGCTGTTTCTGTATATCTTCCAGAGGAATCCGCTTGAAGTTGAATCGCTGGCAGCGGGAGGCAATGGTGGCCGGAATTTTGTGAAGCTCCGTAGTGGCAAAAATAAAAATAGCATGCGGGGGCGGCTCCTCAAGCGTCTTCAGAAAAGCGTTGAAGGCTGCAATGGAGAGCATGTGTACCTCATCAATGATATAGACCCTGTACTTGCCTTTCTGTGGGCCATAACGAACATTCTCGCGAAGCGCACGGATATCGTCAACGCTGTTATTGGAAGCCGCATCAAACTCCGAAATATTGAGACTGGTGCCCGAATCAAAGTCCCGACAACTCTCGCACTCGCCACAAGGCTCCGTCACCTGTTGCAGGTACTCCGGATCTTCCATCAATTTCTGGCAGTTCAACGCCTTGGCAAAGACCCGCGCCGCTGTCGTTTTGCCGACACCGCGCAACCCCGAAAAAATGTAGCCATGCCCCACCCTGCCCATGCGCAACGAATTCTGGATAGTGCGCGTGACATGCTCCTGTGCTGTAATATCGGAAAATTTTGCAGGCCTGTATTTCCTGGCTATAACCTGGTAACTCATGAATCGTGTTGATTTATATCCTCTAACAAGTCAGCAAGAGAGACGGTCATACTGCTTTTAAGGCACTCCGCAACTCCCCTCCCAATATCATCCAAATGTACGTTTTTACTCTCTGAAATCAGCGAACCGTTTTCATCGCCCGCAAACCCCGGAGGAATGAAGGCATAGAGATCGTAAAGCGTCACAGCATGAAGATCGCGGCTAACCGCCAGATCACCGTTCGCTGTGCCATGAACAAGATTATTCTGCTGCAACATAGCAACAACTTTTCTAAGCCCGGCAGGATTACCGGGATGATTGGACTTCACAATCTTCTTCATATTGACGGGCAGCCCATTATTCTGACCTCTCCATATAGTGCCAAGCACCGAAAGAATCAGCGGCAAACCTTGCAAGGGATTGAATAACCCCGTAACCCCGGCAACAGGAGTGAGCGCTCCAAGGCAAAAAACAAATTCAGCACCGGTCAGCACCACAACCCAGCCAAGATATATCCAGAAAAAAAGCATAGGAACGACCGACAAGGCACCGTAAATATGCTCAAAGGTTGAAAAGTGTGTAACATAAAAGGTGAACCATTTTTTTGAAAGCTCAAAGAGCACCGCAGCAAGAAGAGCTCCCGAAAAAGCATGCACAAACCTGACCCGACGGTTCGGCACAAGCATGTAGAGCAAAAAAAATGCCAGAATCGAATTGATGAGCGGGAAATAGGAGAGAAGAAGGGTTTTCAACTCGAGCAATGGCCCTTCGGTAAAGACGGTATACCAGACATAAGAGCTTGCTGCAAGGCTGCTTCCGATGAGCACCGGCCCCAGCGTCAGTACCGTCCAGTAGAGGGTAAATCCCTGCAAGGCCTTGCGGGGGGCAGGCACCTCCCATATATCATTCAGGGTATGATCAACCGTTGAGATGAGCGAGAGCGCGATGACAAACAAAAAAACTCCCCCCAGAAGTGGAACACTGGAGGTCTTGCCTATAAAATCAGTAAGGTAGTGATTAAGCACCGTTCCCGTTCCAGGCATGAAATTCTGGACTAAAAAATCCTCAAGAGAGTGCTTGAAAGGGGCGAAAACCACAAAGACGTTCAGAATGGAAAGAATCACAGCAAGAAGAGGCACCATCGAGAGAAGCGTCTGAAAAGCAAGCGAACCGGCACCGAGAAAAATCCGGTCATGAATAAAGTTTTTCCAGAAAAATGGGAGAAAGGCTCGAGCATATTCCACGCCCATGCTGTGGTCGCCATTGTCCTGCTTTTTCACCCTTTTACGACTCTTATCCATCTTTTCATTCTCTTGCGTTCATGCAGCGAAAGCACTTTTCAATTAATCAATCGACCTCACTCTGGTCATCAGTACCAACCCGACCATGAAAAACAGCAGCAGCGATGCAAGTGCCGCTTTCTGGCTGCCAGCCTGCGATGAAACCAGTCCGAAAAGAAGCGGCCCCACCACTGCTGAAGCTTTTCCGAAGGTGCCATCATAAAAGCCGAAAAACTCGGTCACATGTTCGCTGGGTGTCAGCCGGGTCATCATTGATCGGGAAGCTGCCTGGGAAGAGCCCATGGACATCCCGGCAAGCATTCCTGTATAAAAAAAGAGTTCTTTACTCTCGGCAAAAATAGCAGCAACAACAACAATAAACCAGATTATGAGCGTTATGACAATAGTTCTTTTTGGGCCTATTTTATCAGTGATAAAACCAAAAATAACCGAGCCAGCAATGGCGGTTGTTTGCACCAGCATGAAAAAGATAATCAGGTCGCCAGTGGTAAAGCCAAGGCTGTTCTGGGCATAAATCGACGAAAAGGCGATGACCGTCAGAATAGCATCATTATAGAAAAAGTAGGCAAGAAGAAAGCGGGCAAGGTCGGGATAGTTCATGATATGCCGCACCGTGTGCTTCACCTCCCTGATTGAACGAAGAAGAGAAGGAGCATTGTCGACACGAAGAAAAGTACCATTCTGCTGACATCCTTTTCCGCAACGATATGTTATGACACTTGGCCAGTTCTTGTGGTCAAACGAGTCAAGGTGGATAATTCTGCGGTCACGCAACACCAGAAAAAGTGGCGCAGAAAAGAGTGCAAAAAAAATCGCAGCCACAAGAAAACTCATCTGCACATTTGGCGCATTTGAAAGAACAATCCCTTTATTCAACAGCGGCTTCACCAAAAGCAGAATTGATAGTGCTCCAAGGTACCCCATGGCAAAACCATATCCGGAGACCCTGCCGACACTTTTGTCGGAAGCAAGCTCCTTGAGATAAGCATCATAAAAAACCAGGCCTCCCTCAAAACCCATATTGGCAAGAATAAAAAGCACAACAGCAGTCACGGCCATTCCTGGCCCGGAAAAGGAGAGAAGAGCCGTTGCAACGACCGAAGTAAGGGTAAAAAGGAAAAGAAATCGCTTCCGTTTGCCAGAATAATCGACAGCAGCACCAAGAACAGGAGAGACAAGCGCCACAAGCAGCATCGAAAGGCTGACACTGAATCCCCACAAGGCATCACCTGAAGGGTCGCCAGCACAGATCACATTTTTGAAATAAAGGGGAAACGCAAACGTGACCATCATCACGCTGAAGGAGGTGTTGGCAAAGTCAAAGAGCAGCCATGAAAATACCTTGTATTTTTGCCTCGCGCCCAACAACCCGCTTATACCTCCGCGATATGCAGGAAAAGCGACTCAAAGAGTCCTCGTCCATCAAGGGAGCCAAGCAGCTTTTCACTCGCCCGTTCAGGATGGGGCATCAGGCCAAGCACATTGCCCTGCCGGTTGACAATGCCCGCAATATTCTTCACTGAACCATTCGGATTTGCTTCGTCAATTATCCTGCCCTCAGCATCGGTATACTTGAAAACAATTTGCTCATGTTCCTCAAGGCTGTCGATAACCTCAGGAGGAGCAAAGTAGTTCCCTTCGCCATGGGCAATGGGTATGCTGAGTACTTCGTCCTCAGGGTAAAGGCTGGTAAAGATTGTTGAACCATTCACAGCCCTGATAAAGGTCTGGCAGCAGAGAAACTTTTTGTCACGGTTCCTCGAAAGAGCTCCCTCAAGAAGGCCGCTCTCAAGCAGCACCTGGAAACCGTTGCAGATGCCAAGAACGGGAAAACCTCTACCTGCAAACTCAATAACCTCCTTCATGATAGGAGAAAACCGGGCAATTGAGCCAGCACGCAGGTAGTCTCCATAAGAAAATCCGCCGGGCAGGATGATTGCCTTTGCCCCCTGGAGATCGTGGTCGTTATGCCAGAGCATCACAGGTTTGATGCCAGCAAAAGAGGCTACGGCATGTTCAGTGTCATGGTCACAGTTTGATCCAGGAAATACAACAACACCAACGGTTATTTCAGACATAAAGGCACTTCTTTTAATTGTCGTGAGCAGTTTGAGTATAACCCCCGGATGGGGTAGCACTCAATTATTTGACCTCTTCCAGCTCAAGAGAGTAATTTTCCATGACCGGATTCGACAAGAGTTTCCGGGATATCTCGTTGCCAATACGCTCTGCCTCCGCAAGTTCCGCTTCATTAATTGTTACCTCTATATATTTGCCTATTCTTGCTGATTCCACAGTACGGTAGCCAAGATTTTTCAGGGCATGATCGACCGCTTTTCCCTGGACATCAAGAATTGACTGGCGCAGGGTAACCTTAATTTTTGCAATATAGGGCATGTTCACGAGTAATGGGTGAATGAAAAAACATCAGGTCTGCCACTGACGACGCCAAAACAGAGTAATTGACCTCGCAATACCGAGCAGAATATACAACAACATGGCAAGAAAAAAAGCCTTTGAGTGAAAGAGAATAACGCAGAAGATGGCCACAATATAGAGGGACATCTGCACCGGCTGCCGCCTGAAAGAGTCAATCGTCGGCTTGGGAAGAGTGTCATAGTTCACCTTGCTGACCATGAGCAGCGCAAGAGCCGTTGAAAGCACCGCCAAAACTATCTGCATAGACGCAACTGGAAAGAGCGTTGCGCTGCCCATCCAGAGCACAAATCCGGCAATCGTCAAAGCCTGCGCAGGTGTAGGAAGACCGGAAAAGGAGTCCTTTTCATAGCCTATCATGCTGATATTGAAGCGGGCAAGCCTGAGCCCACTCCCAACCATCAGCAGTGAACTGACACAAATTCCTGAAATACCCGGTAACCCTTCAAGACCAAATTTATAAACCAGATAGGCTGGTGCTGCACCGAAAGAGACGAGATCAGAGAGAGAATCCAGCTCAACGCCAAAATCGGATGTACCATTGGTCACCCTCGCCACAAAGCCGTCGATCGTATCAAAAAAAGCCGCAAGGATAATAAACCAGCAGGCTGCCACAAAACTCCCCTCCCCCGACATCACAATAGAGATATAGCCACAAACCATGTTCATGACCGTAAACACCGAAGGGACAAACGAGCGCGACACCGTCGGAAAACGCAGCGAACGCTCGCCGGAGCTGTTTTTCAAAAAAGGCGGGTAACGCTTCTGAGGTTTTTGTTTTCCAGTATCAGCCATATATCAGAGTATCCTTAATCAGGGTAAAATGTACTGTTTCTGCAAAGGGCACAAAAATGCCACAAAAAAGTTTAACGCTTGAGGGAATACCATTAAAAGCCACGTCTTAATTACTTATAAAGAGCACAACGTACGGTACTATATAATTTTTTAACGAAAGCTTGATTTTTCTCCAGCCTCTTTCCACGCAGGCTGGGCAAATGTAATGAAATTTATACCCATTTTGTAATTCTCCATTACAGCCATGCCAGACAATTCTTACCCCTCCATGACAATAAAAGCAATCTCATGGTGGCCTGCATTTTTTTCTCGACATGCATGATCAGTTGACGGTTGGCGACCTCAAGTGCCTGCCCGGCTTTTCTGCTCAATACGTCATAACCAGTCCACCGATAGAAAGTCCAGCTCCTGTACCGACGAGCAGAAGTTTCTGGCCGCGCTGGAGTTTCTTGTCGCGCACTGCCTGGTAAAGTGTGGAGGGAATAGAGGCGGCTACGCAGTTGCCAAGCCATTCGAGAGTGTGGATGATTTTAGCCTCCGGCCAGCCATAGCGTTGAAGCAGGAGCAAGCCTACCTTGCTCGACTGGTGCGGAACAACGAGGTCTATATCAACCAGGCTTTTTGAGAGGCCGGGGTAGAGCTCTTCGAGAAACACCTCATCAAGACCTCTTACCATGCGGAGAACGGCTGGACCGTCCATGTGGAAGAGATCAACATCAGGGTTATGGCCGGGTTTGGCAGGATGGCGTGCTGATCCTCCTCCCCTGATCTCGGTGAAAGAGGCTCCGTCCCCCCAGGTTTTAAAATGGGCATAATGAATGCGGGATTTCTCACCCGTACCGGAACGAGTTACCACCACTGCCGCCGCCGCATCACCAACCAGCGTGGCGGATTCTGGCTCTTTTGGGTTGATACCGCACGAGGAGATATCGGAACTGGCAATAAGGATATTTCTGTAGCGACCGGCATTAATGTAGGTGGCGGCTACATCGAGGGCGGTGATGAAGCTGAGGCAGGTGGTGTTCACGCTCATGGCCGGAATCCCCGATCTGCCGAGGCCAAGCTGGCGCTGGATCAGTGCGCCGGTATCAGGGATAGCCTGTTCAGCGGTTCCTGATGCGTTGATGATAAGGCTGAGCTGGTCGGGCCTGAGCCCCGCTTCTTCGAGGGCTTCACGAGCTGCTTCAGCAGCCATGAAGGAGGCGGTTTCAGCAGTAACCCATCGCCGTTCACGCACACCGTTGCGCCGCTCCACCCAGCCGGGAGGGAGTGCGTAGATTGCTTCAAGTTCTGAACTTGAAACGATGCGCGGGGGAAGATAACGGCCAAGACCAATAATTTTAAGCCCTAAATGTACACCTCTGTCTGTCATAATTCACCACGCATATATTAAGCGCTCCATAGTAATTGATTCCGTAATAAAATAGCTAAGGCACTCATGATTCAAGCGATGCTCGATGCTGAACTACGGAATGACTTTTTGCTACGCACTTATCACCTTAAAAGCCAATCAACGCTCCATCAATAACTCTCATCCGCCGACGGAAAATCCCGCCGCCTCACATCGTCAACATACCGCCGGGCAGCCTGCTCAATAACGGTATTCAAGTCGGTATATTGGCGTACAAAACGGGGATGAAACTCGCGGTTGAGGCCGAGGATGTCGTTGATGACCAGTACTTGGCCGTCGCATTCAACTCCGGCACCGATGCCGATGGTGGGAATGGTGAGCGAGCGGGTCACTTCGGCAGCAAGGGTTGATGGGATTTTTTCAAGCACCACGGCAAAGGCTCCTGACTTTTCAAGAATGATGGCATCCTCAAGAAGCTGCTCAGCCTCTTGCTCCTCCTGTGCTCTTACCCGGTAACTGCCATATTTGTAGATTGACTGTGGCATAAGGCCGAGATGGCCCATGACGGGAATACCAACATCCGTGATTCTCTTGACGGTATCCGCAATAACCCGGCCACCCTCCAGCTTGACGGCATCACACTCATGCTCTTTCATGATTTTGCCAGCATTGCGCAGTGCCTCTTCACTTGAGAGCTGATAGCTCATAAAGGGCATATCGATGACCACCATCGCTCGTCCGCTCTCATCATGCACACCCCTTACAACCGCTTTGGCATGATAGATCATCTCCTCAATCGTGATGGGCAAGGTTGTGCTGTGGCCAGCAAAGACATTGCTGGCGGAATCGCCGACGAGGAGCACGTCAACACCGGCGCGGTCGAGAATTCTCGCCATGGTATAATCGTAAGCGGTCAGCATGGATATTTTTTCACCGTTCTGCTTCATGTCAAGCAACCTTCTTGTGGTGACATGGCCTGCTTTCTGCTGAACACTTTTGTTCATGGTTCTACCGCTTAATTAATTTAAAATATGCTGTTAGTCTATAATATTTCTGACAAGTCGTCGGGATGAAGCACGACCGCATTAACGCCTTGCATCTCCCCGGCTGCGCTTTTCATAAGCTCTGCTATTCGTGAATATTCTGGCATATAGCCAAGAATCTCTTCGAGTGAGGTGGTTTTTCGCTCCATCTCATCTCTTATATCATCGTTAATAATCTCACCATCCGGCAAAGAAATAAAGGCACCAAGCTCCTTATGGCGTGGTGAAAGTGGCAGCGAACCGTGTTGCAAAAGAACATTACGGCTCCTCCTCTGCGCTGAACCGACCAGTTTCCGTCCCGCTACCTGAAGCTCATATTTTGCCGATGCTGTAAAACAGCTCACAGAACCGGAGGAGGCCTCACCCTGCTGCCTGCTCAGCGTTGAACGGCAAAACTCAGCATGAATGCCGAGCCCTTCCAGTGCGTGCTGAATAACCTCATGCACCATCCGGTAAAGCGTTGCATTGTGCTCTGCTGATTCAGTAAAAAAGCTGTAGGTAAACTCTTCGGCATGAAAAACGGCCCTGCCTCCGGTGGGTCTTCTGACAATATCAATACCGGCAGAGCTGCATTTGGCGCTGTCAAGAGCTGAAACATCCTGATTATACCCAACCGTGATGGCATAAGGGCGCCACCCATAAAACCTCCAGAGGCAACTGTTGTGGCCAAACCGCTGCTGAAATCGGCCATCAAGAAAGGAGGCCATCAAGCGCCGGTCAAGGTCCATATTTTCTTCTCCGGTATGCAACCCGGAATCCAGAGCATAAACTCTGGAAAAAAGAGTATTCATTCCTTAAAATTTGAAACAAGATAGCCGAAAAGGCTGTTGCAATCAAAAAAAGTGTAGGGAAATGTTCTCCGAGAGGGCTATTTTCCTGAAAATTTTTCTTCCCCTCAATTGTCATCAGGAATAGAACTCATGCCACCTCTTACGGTTGCCCTCATGTTTGGAGGCAGATCTGCTGAACATGAAATATCGATCATTTCAGCTCAGTCCATCGCGGCCAATATTAATCCTGGACAATACAGGGTACTACCGCTTTACATAACTCATGAGGGAGAGTGGCTTTGTGAGGGTGTTGCCCATGATGTTCTGAACCTTGATCTTGCGACCTTGTTGAGAAGCTCTTCCCTTGAAGAGACGAGGGCGACACTTCGCAGCATGGTTCAACACGCTGGCCAAAAACCTTTTGATTTGGACTTCAAGGCAGCATCTCTTGATCTGGCTTTTCTTGCCCTGCATGGAAGTTATGGAGAAGATGGACGTATTCAGGGCTTTCTGGATACCTGCGGAATTCCCTACACCGGATGTAGCGTTCTGGCTTCGGCATTGACCATGGACAAGGTGCTGACCAAGCTCTGTGTTGCTGACGCAGGGATTGCTGTTGCTCCATCTGTAACCATTTTCAGCGCTGATTATCTCGTTGATCCAGAAGCAATTCACAAACTGATTGAACAAGAAATTGAGTTCCCGTTTTTTGTGAAGCCAGCCAGTCTCGGTTCATCAATCGGCATCACAAAAGTACATCACCATGGGGAGCTACAGCCTGCGCTTGAGAGTGCCTGTTCGCTTGACTGGAAGGTGCTGGTTGAACAAACGATCAAAGGCAGGGAGATTGAAGTTGCGGTGCTTGGTAATGAGCGGCCCATAGCATCCCTCTGTGGCGAAATTGAGCCAGGGAAGGAGTTCTACGACTATCAGGACAAGTATATTTTCAATACGGCGCAGTTCTTTATTCCTGCCCGTATTCCTGCTGATCTTCAGGAAAAGGTGAGAACTTACGCCCTCAGGGCATACAAGGCGCTGGGCTGCAGTGGTATGTCGAGAGTGGATTTTTTTGTTAATGAAACAAGTGGCGCCATTGTCCTGAACGAGGTTAATACCATTCCCGGCTTTACTGATATCAGCATGTATCCAAGGCTTATGGAATCAATTGGTATCCCTTTTCCTAAACTTGTGGAGCGCCTGCTGGAGCTTGCTCTGGAAATGAAGCGGCCATGATCACCAATCCGCACCTTTTTTTTGCTGAAGTTTCGCTTGATATTTCAAAAAGAGAGTTCCAGTCGGGCATTGGCAAGCTTGAGCCCTGTTCCGGCCTCTTTTCGGACTCCTACCTGTTTCATCTGCTCTATGCAAAAGCACTGCTTGGCCTCCACAAGAGATCTCTTGCTGGTGATTATCTGCGAAAATGTTGCTCTATAGCTCCAGCAAACCAGGTTGCATGGAGAGAGCTTGGTAACCTTCAATCTTCACCATACGAAGAGGATGAGAGCGCAACAACAGAAATATTCGACCCTGTCACCGATGAGCTTGAACAGCTTTCAATGGCCCTTATGAGCTTTGAACGGGTAAAAACATCTGAAAATGCCGATCCGACCTCGATATTTGAACAAAAACTGCCTTTTTCGGACGATACCACCATTGCCGTACCCACTGAAAGCCTGGCCAACCTTTTCACCGCACAGGGTGCCTATAAAAAAGCAATAAAAATCTATACGCATCTTATCCAGCTCAAACCACACAATGCTGAACTTTACCAGAGTGAGATTGATTCGCTTCTGGATCGGCTATAGGGCGCACCTCATATTCCAGGATCCAAATAATATAATCCTGTCATTTCGAGCATCAGCGAGAAATCTTGGTTATTGTGCTATAAGATTTCTCCTCACTTCGTTCGTCGAAATGACAACACGCTTCACCGTAAGCAGTGGGAAATTCAATATTGAGAGCTTAAAAAGTAAAAAACTAATAATCTATCAGTAAAAGTGCGTGCGGCGACTGAAACTATTTAGCCGACATAAATATTGTGTTACATTCATGCATTGAAATGACGATAGTTGACACTCTAAACGGTTAGTGCGAGAATCTTGTTGTTCAGACTTTTACTTTCATTCTGCTTTGTTGCGCTGTTACTCGCTCCCCCCTCCACCGGAGGGTGTACTGAAGTTGCCGAAAAAAAGCTTTCTCTGGCCAACTGCATTGATATCGCGCTGCAAAATGCGACCGCAGCAAAAAAGGCTGAATACAACCTGAAACTTCAGGGAGCTGATGTTCTGAAAAGTTACGGAACTTTTCTTCCCCGAATTTCAGCATCGGCAGGCTATACACCCTATACGCTCAGCCGTGCCTACAGTTTGCTCAATAACCCTGTAACAGAAATAAACAAAACGACCAGAAAATCGGTTGAGCTCGCCCTCTCAACGTCGCTCAACCTCTTTAATGGCTTCAGGGATTACGCATCGCTTCAATCATCGCTGAACAGGGAGAGTGCTGCTCGATACTCACTTGCGCGTGCGTTGCAGAGTGTCGTACTCGATGTTACCCAGAGCTATTTTCAGCTTCTTCTCGACCGGGAGCTGTATGATATTTCGCGCGAAAACTTCTTGTCGGCTCAGGATCAACTGACTCTTACTGATCGGCAGTTCAAGGTTGGTCTGAAATCAATGACCGATCGCTACCAGCAGGAGGCTGATGCAGAGCAAAGTCACCTCTCGGTCATTAAGGCTGAGACCCGAATGAACCGGAGTATGTTTGAACTTGTTCGACGGCTGCGTATCGACCCAAAAACAGAGATTATCCTTGTTCCTGATCCAAAGGAGCTGGAAGCACCTCTGCTCTCCAGGCCAAATATTGACTCCCTTGTCACCATTGCTCTTGAGAGACGCATCGACCTGAATAGCAAGGCGCTGGAAAGCAAGGCGGCACAGTGGCAAATCAAGGCATCCCGCGCCTCATGGTACCCGACTGTTGAACTGAATCTCAATGTCACTTCCGGAGGGATGGAGTATCTGAACTATGAGTACGCCTATCCTCCACTCTCAGAACAACTTGGGAATACCGTAGGATATTCGGCGGGGCTGAGCCTCTCGTGGGCGCTCTTTGACGGCTTTCAGACTCGCTATGCGGTTGAATCGGCAAAAATCAACCAGTTGAACCTTCAACTTGATTATGAGGATCTGAAAAAAAATATTGTCATTGATCTTCATCAGGCCGCTGGCGAATATACCTCGGCATTTACCCAGATTGAGACCGCCAAAATAAGCGTTAGAGCGGCGCGATCGGCCTTTACAGCAATCAAAAGGAAGTATGAACTTGGAGCGGCAAGCTTTGTGGAGCTTAGTGCTGCACGGGCAACTCTCTTCAATGCCCAGTCCAACCTTTCACAGGCCACCTACAATCTGGCACTGCAAAAAAGTGTTCTTGATTTTACCACTGGCAACATAGCCGCCAAACAGTAACCAGAATCCGGTTTACCATCCCGATGAGCAAACAAAAATCTTTTCTGAAACGAAAGTCTCTCCTGATTACCATGGCGGTGCTCCTCATCGCGGGCGCTTCTCTTGTAACTTGGCTCAAACTTCGCGAAAAAGCTGTGGAGGTCACCTCTGAAAAGACTTTCTTCAAGGAGGTTGTGCATCTCGTTACAGCGACGGGAAAAATTGAACCCGAACTTGTGGTTGCCATGTCGCCTGATGTCTCTGGTGAAATTATTGAACTGCCGGTCAAGGATGGACAAAATGTCAGGAAGGGAGACCTTCTTTTTAAAATTCAGCCCGATCTCTATATCAATCAGGTGGAACAAAGTCTTGCACAACTTAACGCGTCAAAATCACAGAGCCTTGAAGCTGCCTCAAGAAAGCTGAAGGCTGAGGACGATTTTCGCAGGGCCTCTTTGCTCTACAAGGAGAAGCTTATCTCTGAATCTGATTACATGCTCTCAAAAACCAATTCCGAAGCGGCACGGGCAACATTTCAGGCATCGCTTCACGCCATTGAGCAGAACAAAAGCCTGCTTGTCCAGAATCAGGATCGGATGAAAAAGACGGTTGTACGAGCACCGATAAACGGTTCCATCATCGCCCTGAACAGCAAACCGGGTGAGCGTGTTGTCGGCACTGGCCAGTTTCCTGGCACAGAAGTGCTGCGTCTGGCAAACCTCGACAGCATGAGGGTTGAAGTCGAAGTCAATGAAAACGACATCGTCAATGTTAAGGTCGGCAATCCGGTATCGATCACCGTGGACGCTTGTGGCGATCGGGTTTTCAGGGGAGTTGTGCATGAAATTTCAAATTCTGCTATACAAAAGGCTGCCAATACCCAGGAAGAGGTGACCAATTTTTCGGTTAAAATCCGCATATTCAACCACGATCGTCTGCTTAAACCTGGCATGAGCGCAACAGCGGATATTGAGTCGCTCCGGATCAAGGGCGCACTTGTTGTACCCATTCAAAGCGTGACAATAAGAGGTGAAACTGAGCCTGAAAAAATCGAAAAAAACACCGTTTCCATTGCCTCAAAAAGCAAGGTTTCCAGAGGCCAGCAGGGGGTCTTTGTCATCACATCCGGAAAGGCATCGTTCCGACCGATTACAACCGGCACAACTGACAACACCCATATTATTGTTACGTCAGGAGTTAAAAAAGGAGAAGAGGTTGTTTCAGGAAGTTACACAGCCATAACAAGTCAACTCAAGGAAGGCTCCTTGGTCAAACAGCAGAAACAATAGCCATCTGATGCAGACACAATCGATCATCACCATGCAGTCGCTCTGCAAGTTTTATGAGATGGGCGATCAGACTGTTCGGGCACTCGACTCCATCAACCTTGATTTCAGCCAGAACGACTATACGGCCATCATGGGCCCGTCGGGGAGCGGCAAATCAACGCTCATGAATATTCTTGGCTGTCTTGATACGCCAACCTCCGGTATTTATGAGCTTAATGGGCAGAATGTCGCCGAAATGGATGATGATGAACTGGCCAGGATTCGAAACAAAGAGATTGGTTTTGTCTTCCAGACCTTCAACCTGCTCCCCCGCCTCAACTGCCTGCGCAATGTTGAACTGCCACTGATCTACGCAGGAGTTGCGCCTGAAGAACGTGAAGAGCGTGCTGCGGAAGCTCTTGTTAAGGTTGGGCTTGGCGACAGAATAAAGCATAAGCCAGCCGAGCTCTCCGGCGGACAAATTCAGCGCGTGGCTATTGCACGGGCGCTTATCAACAAACCCTCCATCATTCTGGCCGACGAGCCAACAGGTAACCTCGACACCGCAACCAGCCGCGATATCATGGATATTTTTGGTGCGCTTTCAGGCGCGGGCAATACCATCATCCTTATCACCCATGAAGAGGACATCGCAAAATACACGCGACGCATCATCCGTCTCCGTGACGGAAAAATCGAAAGTGATATCAGGCAATGAACCTGCTCCCCCGACAGTTCCGATATGAAACAACGGAGAGCCTGAAAATGGCACTCTTTCAGATCAGGGCAAACAAAATACGGTCTTTTCTTACGGCGCTCGGTGTTATCATCGGCATTGTTGCCATTACCATGATGGGAACAGCAATTAACGGTATCGACCGTGGGTTCGACAAAAGCCTTGCCATGCTTGGCTATGATGTTATTTATGTCCAGAAATCGTCGTGGAGCACCATGGGGCAATGGTGGCGTTATCGGAACCGGCCTGATATTAAAACAGAGTATGCCGCTCAACTTAACAGGATTATTGCTGACAATCCTCGCTCTGAACTATCTATCGCAGTTCCGCAAATATCAACCTACCAGGCTACAGCAAAATACCGCGACCAGATCCTTGAACATGTTTATTCCCTTGGAACCAACCATGACTACCTTCAGACAGCATCAGGAAATCTCTCCGCAGGCCGCTTTTTTACTCATGGAGAATCTGCAAGCAGTGAGATGGTCTCTGTCGTTGGCGACGATATTGCCGCAGGGCTCTTTCCGAATGAACCTGCGCTTGGCAAATCTATCCAGATCAAAAACCGCAAGTCTCGCATTATCGGGGTGTTCCGAAAACAGGGAAAGTTCCTGGGGCTGTTCAGTTTCGACAATCAGATCATCATGCCCATTGGCGCCTTTGAAAAGGTCTACGGCAAAAACATGTTTACCACCATCAGGGTGAAAATCAAAAACCAGGAGCGGGTTGCCGAGGCAAAGGAGGAGTTGCTTGGCCTGATGAGGCGAATCCGAAGGATTGCGCCTGGTAAAGAGGAAGACTTTTCAATCAACGAACAGAGAGCCTTCAAAAGTCAGCTTGACCCCATCAAAAATGGTATTGCCGTCGCTGGCATCTTTATTACCGGTATGTCGCTCTTTGTTGGTGCTATCGGCATCATGAACATCACCTTTGTCAGCGTGAAGGAACGCACCAGGGAAATTGGACTGCGCAAGGCGCTTGGCGCCAGACGGCAAACTATTTTGCTTCAGTTTCTCATTGAATCGGTGATGATTTGCCTCATCGGCGGGGTGATCGGCCTCGGTACTGCCCTTTTCATCACCTTTGCCATCGAAAAAATTGTCCCTGATTTTCCGATAGAGTTCTCCCCTGCCCTGGTTTTTGCAAGTCTTGCTGTTTCTGTCATCACCGGAGTTGTCTCTGGCCTTGCTCCTGCCGTGACGGCCTCAAAACTTGACCCGGCCGATTCACTGCGTTATGAATAGGAGTTCTTATGCTGCTGCGTGAAACCATCACCCAGGCGATCTATTCTCTCACCGTCAACAAGCTCCGCTCATGGCTCACCATCATGGGTGTTGCTGTTGGAGTCTTTTCCATTATTGCCGTCATGACAGCCCTTGATGCAATCGATAAAAGCGTTGAGTCGGGTCTGGCAAGCCTTGGGGCCAACACCTTCCAGATCCAGAAAAATCCCGCAACAACATTCGGAAGCGGCCACAGCCGAAACCTTTATGCAAACCGCAAGGATATCACCTGGCAGCAGGCACTCCTTTTCAAAAAAAGCATGGAGGCTACATCCCGCAACATAGGATTCATGATTTCAAGCATGGCCAATCAGGCCAAATATGCCAGCCTGACCACAAATCCTGATGTCACCATGACCGGTGGTGATGAGAACTTTTCTGCTTCAAGTGGCTACATTGTAGCCTCCGGGCGCAACCTTGCTGAGAGCGATATCCGGTATGCAAAAAACAGTGTCGTTCTCGGAAATGAAGTTGCCACAACTCTCTTTCCATCAGGCGTAAACCCGCAAAACAAATCGATCAAGATCAACGGGGAGGTTTATACTGTTGCCGGTGTATTCGATAAAAAAGGGGCTGCTTTCGGCCAAAGCCAGGATAACTTTGTGCTCATTCCCATTACCCGATACCTCGACCATATCAACGAAAAAAGCAGTGTTAGTATCACTATTGAAGCTATCTCACGCAAAGACTATCCGCTGGCCATTGACCGTGCGATTGGAGCCATGAGGCTGGCGAGGGGGCTGACGGTGAAGGATGCCAACGATTTCGAGATCAGAACCAACGAATCCCTAATAGATTCCTTCAGGGATATACAGCGAGCCATTGGGACGGGCGCGTTCATCATCAGCTTTATGGCACTCCTGACCGCAGGTGTTGGTATCATGAACATCATGCTGGTCAGCGTCACTGAAAGAACGAGGGAGATCGGCATCAGAAAATCTGTCGGTGCGCCAAGAGGAGTCATTCTTTATCAGTTTCTCTTTGAGGCACTCTTTCTCTCGCTTGCAGGCGGGGTGATCGGCATTATTACTGGGGTTGCAACTGGCAATGTTGTGGCTTTCAAATTCAATCTGCCGCCAATATTTCCCTGGTTATGGATAATCATTTCAATGGTTGTCTGTTCAGGGATTGGAATGACATTCGGCCTCTTCCCTGCATGGAAAGCAGCGAATCTCGATCCCGTGGAGGCGTTACGACCAAAATAAACTTTGACTTCCTGAACATTCAATTTATTGACCCCTTCATTAAAATTAGTTACCTTCATGCCAGAGCATTAGTATTGCCATTATACCTTGTGTTACCAAGCGCAGTGCCATGTAATGAAAAACAAAACGAGTGAGTCATGATCTATTTTAAAACGGCTGAAGAGGTTCTTTTTCAATGGGTTTCAAGAGTCTGTAGTGCTAACGCCGACGACATTACGGCTCTGTATCATGAATGCGCAGTCCTTATTCCTACCTTTTCTCCTCACACCGTAATAACTCCCGAGGGCATCAGAAACTATTTCGGACAGCTCGCATCGAGAGAAGGGCTTGGCGTGCGGCTGCAC
>SESH01063486.1_pt1 | contig 36485 bp, 31 predicted proteins | sample 3171561 | NCBI WGS metagenome assembly SESH01 (sample SAMN10866947, study PRJNA518727) | freshwater metagenome | biome: subpolar coniferous forest; feature: holomictic lake; material: water; isolation source: holomictic Lake 442 2011 16.5 m and 2014 13 m | place: Canada: near Kenora, Ontario
CTGCGTCGTCTTTGAGGAGTGCATTTTGTGGCACAAGCGGCTTCTCTTCACTGCCCACCACTGCGCTGCCACGCGCAAAAGCGCCAGGCCTAAGCAGCGGATCTTTGGGCAGACTAATGCGCACTTCTCCTAAACGAGAAGCGGGGTCAATGACCGCGGCGAGCAGGCGCACGTTTCCAGCGAATGGCCTACTTACGCCTGTGATCATGACCGAGACGTCTTGGCCGACCTGCAACTTCGGCAGATCCTGCTCGGCAACCTGCGCCTTCATTTCCACCTCGCCACCGCGGGCCAAGCGAAATAACGGCGCACTACCGGGGCTCACTGCTTGCCCAATCTCCGCGGTACGCGTAAGCACGATCCCATCGGCGGGGGCGACAATTTCAGTGCGCTGCAGGCGTGCTTCCGACTCCGCCAGCTGCGCTTCGGCCGTACGGACCCGGGCCGCCGACGTGACCGCAGTGGTCCGGCGCTTTTCCATTTCTTCAATCGACAAAGCAGCGACCGTATCGACAATTTTCTGCACCCGCTGGTAGTCCGCGGTCGCCAGTGCCGCGTCGGCGCGTGCCTGTTCGAGCGCAGCCTTTAGGCTAGCTACCTGCGGCGCCAGGACCGCGGTGTCTAGGCGCGCCAGTACTTGGCCACGTTTTACGTGATCGCCCGCCTCCACGAGGATGGCCAATACGCGGCCACCTTCCCCATCGATGCCGATGGGCATGTCGTAGTGCGCCGTAATGGCGCCTGTGAAGTTCACCGTCAACGTGTATGGGGACCGGCCCGGGACGACAACCGAGACCATCGGTAATTCCGGCGCGTTGGGCCCATGATTGCGCAAGTGGCGCCACGCCATGATGAGAACGGACGCCGACACAAACACAGTAGCGGCCACTATTAGAGCTTTTTTCTGGAGATACCAGGGTGCCTCTAAGGTCTCAAAATCAACGGGCTGGGAATTGTGGTCGGTCACGGAGCGCTCTTTAGGCCAGTCTGTACGGGTATGCATTCTACCTGCGAGGTTTGTCGCTCAAGGGCTCAATGCGATGAAGTGCCGGGTTACGGCGACCAGCGGTAGGGTGGCGTGAGCGCAACAGCGCCGTCCAGGCGGCTGTTAAGCCGTTAGGCCTGACGGTCCAGCGGATGGATCGGCAAACCACGCGGCAACGCGACGATCCGCCCAAGAAGGCCCCCGCAAGGCGTCGAGAAAGCCGCAGTGGCCACCATTCGGCAAGGCTTCTACGGTCAGCGCCGTTGGCCGACTGAGCCGGCTGAGATCTTCGGCGGGGATAATTGGATCATCGAGCGCTGCGAGCAGCAGGGTCGGTATGGTCAGCCCGGCCAATACGTCGCCAACGACTGCATAACCCTGCATATAAGCATCGAGGCTAGGAAAACCGCTATAGGCCGCTACTAGACCTCGGGTGATCGAGCCCAACGATGGATCCTTCAGGATCACGGAGAAGTCGAAGACATCTGGCCAGGCGGCGGCCTTGCGCCGCAACGAGCGGACCCACTTTTGCACGAAATAGTGTCGGTAAATCCACGTGCTGGACTCGAGGCGCCGCATCGTATTGCGAGGATCTAGCACGGGGCAAATAGCGACTACGCGATCCAGCTGAATACCCTGTGCAGGGGCCCGCAGCGCCACACGCAGACCGAAATTTCCACCCAACGAATAGCCAAGGAAGAGTAACCGACGGTGCGGCAACGTAGCGTCAACGGCAGCAAGGGCGCCAATCACTTCCTCAATCAGACAAGAGTGGAACAGCTCGCGGTTCAGATGATGCGTGGGCCCATGATCACGAAGGTTGAGACGCAGCACGTCGTAGCCCTCGTCATATAGATGCGCGGCTGCGGAGAGCACATATTGGGAATCCGCGCTGCCCTCCCAGCCGTGCAGAAGGACGACCAGATCCCGAATAGCACCGTCGTGCCGAGTATGACGCGCCATTAAGCGCACGCCATCACCACAATCCAGGAGCAGATCCTGACTGCGCCGGACCATCTGTGCCGACCGGCGCGCCACCACAAGACGCCTCGGCCCACTGCTGGCCAGAATGGTCTGCAGATGCGCCGGCCGCAACAAAACTCCCGGCCGAAAAACGGGGTGAGCCACGCGATCGATCAGGGATTGCGCGGCTGTGCGACAAACTCTACGTAATGGCCCTTTATGGCGGCCGCATTCCACTGCCCGGCACTGGCACCCGTTGCCGGGTAGCCTGATGCCTTCGCATACGCCACGCGCGCATCAATTTCGCCATGGGTTCTCTCGGTAATCGCCGAGACCAGCGCATTCAAGGCAGGTGGTTCACGCTGTATAGAGGTGCGTATTTCATCCGCGGGGCTTCCGCGCAAATCGCAGCCGGAGACCGGCATATCAGACGGTGCCACCTCGTAGCCATCGCCGGGGTTGCCCGTCAGGCAATAGTCAGCGACGGAGACGACCACCCGGGCGGTCCCCACAAAGCCCCGTTGTTCGAGGGTATTGAGCCAACTGGCAAGCTGCGCGACACGGGCAGCCGTAAACGGCGCCTCCCCGTACCCCAACTGATGGCGTTCGGTCGGCCAAGGAGCGCTCGGTACCGACGCGGCCGGCGCCGCCGCCGCCAATGCAGCGGTCAGCGCCGCAGCCTGACGGTCAACCGTCGCCCGTAGTCCCACCCGCTCATTCTGACCACGGAGTACTAGCATCCCAAGCGCAGCGGCACCGCCCAACGCTAGGAACAAGGCACAGATCAGCAACCAAGGACGCGAGGGTGGACGCACCGGCTCGGGCGGTGGCGGGGTGAGACGACGCACAACGTCTGCCGCGGCATTTTCGATCTGCCGCGCAATATCTGCGGCTACTTTGATCGACAACCCATCCAAACTCGCGGTCAGGTGCCGACGTAGTTCAACGGCTTGCTCTCGAACCAAAGGTTCGACACTCGCCCGAATGTCGGCTGCGCTCAACACGGGCGCTACGACGACGGCAGGCGCCCCCTCCGCGGCCGTCGCTGCAGGCGCACTCACAGGCGTCCGCGCCGGTATGACCTTGAGACGGATTAATACATCGGTGATATCGGACGGCGACATTTGCTTTGGCAAAATGCCATCGGCGCCGCTTGCTTTGGCAGCATCTGCGTAAATGGCACCCTCTTGGGAGGTGTACATCAGAATCGGGATCGACGCGATGCCAGGATCTTTTTTGATCAACTGCACCGCGCTCAGTCCATCCATACCCGGCATGACGTGATCCATAAAGATCACATCAGGCCGATGCTGCTCCAGGTATTCGAGCGCGCCCTCGGCGGACTCGCGCGTCTCTACCTCGAGGTTATGTTTCTCCAATAGACGCGATAGAACGACTCGTGCGGACTTGGAGTCGTCAACGATCAGTGCCCTTTTTGCCGTCACCATTCACTCCCCATCTGCCGCAAGTCTCTTCGGCTCACTCGCGGATACCGATGCCTGTACGCATTAACCCAACGGCGATGCCAAATAGCACAACCACAAACAGCACCATAATTGCAAACGCGAGCGAGACATCAACATCAGACACGCCGAGAAATCCGTATCGGAACGCGTTCACCATGTAGAGGATTGGATTGGCGTGCGAGATAACTCGCGCCCAAGGCGGCAGCAACTCAATGGAATAGAAAACCCCACCCAGATAAGTCAGCGGCGTCAGGATGAAGGTCGGAAACCACGAGATGTGATCGAAATTTTTCGCAAACACGGCGTTGATGAACCCGCCAAGACCAAAGACCATCGAGGTCAGCAGTACGGCAGCGCAAATAATTGGCACCGAATGAACCGTCAAATGCGTAAAGAAGAGGGCGACGACCGTCACGATCAAACCAACCGATAAGCCCCGAACCAAACCGCCTGCCATATAACCAAGAACGATCAGCCAATCGGGCAGTGGGGAGACGAGCAACTCTTCAATGTACTTGCCAAAACGTGCGCCAAAAAAACTCGAAACGACATTACCGTAGGAGTTCGTAATAACCGACATCATAATCAGGCCAGGCGCAATGTACTGCATGTAACCAAAGCCACCCATCTGGCCGATTCGCCCGCCAATGAGGCTACCGAAGATCACAAAGTACAGCCCCGCCGTCACTGCTGGCGGTAAGAGGGTCTGGCCCCAAATACGAACGATGCGGGAAAACTCGCGCACAACAATGGTTTGCGCCCCGATCCAGTTCGTCTGACGACGCGCTCTTTTGACAAGTTGGTCGGTCACTTGCTGCTCCCCGATCCCGTCTCATTGCGGACCAGCTTCATGAAGAGCTCTTCGAGACGGTTGACTTTGTTTCGCAAGGACGACACCTCAATACCTGCAGCAACCAGCCGTACAAAGATGTCGTTGAGTCCACGGCCGCGATCCACTTCAACCTCGAGGGTCCGCGCATCGACCAATGTCGCCCGCGCCTCACCTAGGTCGGGGCAGACTGCGATGGGCGACCGCAGATCCAGCACATAAGTTTCAAGGTGGAGCTTGCTGAGCACCGTACCCATACGATCGTTTTCAATGATTCGACCTTTGTCGATGATCGCAACGTGACGGCACAGTTCTTCGGCTTCCTCAAGATAGTGGGTCGTGAGGATAATCGTTACGCCTGCTTCATTAATTTCACGCAAAAAGTCCTGCATCGACCGACGCACTTCCACGTCAACGCCAGCAGTCGGTTCATCAAGGATCAACAGGCGCGGCTCATGCATAAGGGCACGCGCGATCATCAAGCGTCGCTTCATGCCTCCCGAGAGACTGCGCGCAATCGCGCCACGCTTCTCCCAGAGCTGCAGTTTGCGCAAGTATCTTTCCGCGCGGCGGCGCGCTTCCTCACGCCGAATCCCATAAAAACCGGCAGCGTTGATCAAAATCAATTCTGCTGTTTCAAACTGGTTGAAGTTCACTTCCTGCGGAACGATGCCGACGCAAGATTTGGCGCCGGCCAGATCATGGTCTAGATCATGACCGAAGACTTCGACGGTACCCGAGGTCTTGTTAACCAAGGACGTCACAATACCAATGGTAGTGGTTTTACCGGCCCCATTCGGACCGAGCAGCGCGAGGAATTCACCCTCGGGCACATCGAGGTTTATGCCGGTCAGCGCTTCAACGCCGTTGCCATAAGTTTTGCGTAGATTACGAATCGACAAAGCTTGCACAGGACTCCGCATCACCGACGCACTCGGTGTGTAAGGCAAGTCCGCAGCGTACGGCGCGAACTCGCGGTGTTCAACTGAGGCGAACAGGGCGCCTAGATGACAAGCGTACCACCGGGCGCGCTGGCGCGTCGGCTAGGCATTCGCCAGCCAGGAGCTGCATACCGAAGAAACGGGCGCGTTCCTGCGCCGCCCGAGAGCGTGCAGCAGCAAGAAGGCGCGCCCAGAAAGGTCCATGCGTGGGCCAACGTGGCGCCAGGACAGCAGAGCAGGGGGACCCCAGTCTCTCCAATTGTGACAAAGGCAGCGCTCGGTAAAGGGCCGAGACCTCCACAGACATGCCCATGGCGAGGCCAGCGGTAGCCGGACGCGCCTGTACGAGGTGCCAGGCTAGAAATATCGCCGTACGCGCAACTCCTTCCCCCTGCAGCGCGCGGCGCGACAGCGTGGGGGGCGCGTCAATCAGGCTGCGCCAATACGGGGCGTCAGCAAACCGCAGCGAGAACAGGGTAAAGGGCACCGCCGCCGCCCGACGGCGTTCGCTTCCATCCAGGCCGACGAGCATTGCCATCACCGGCGCAGGCAGCAAACCACCTAAAGCCCCGGCGCAGCCTGCCGTCGAGGCAAGCTCATCGAGAAAAGCGGCGTTTGCAGCACAAACCGCCTCGATCAGTGACGGTTCCAATACCGGCCGACGGGCCGTTGGCAGCTCACGAGCGGCCCCAGTCCGCGTTGGCAAAAAGTCTCCGTCCATGTGGTTCCGCCCTCTTGCTGTTGTTTGATTTTGGTTAGATACTACCAAAAAAACACTTAGGCATAGCCCCCTCATGCGCATCACCGACGACCGCTATCACCGAGATCAACTCCGCCTCGACCTTGCCATGCGCATGATTCGGCACGAGGCACGAACGGCCACAATCCAGTCCTGGACGGGTCTAACGGCGGACCGGGTGCGCAAACTGCACCGTCAATATGTCTGCGATGCGGGGGCGATGGCCCGACGCCACCGGGGCAAGCCGCCGCGGCAGTCCGCTTTTTTCCTGCGCAACGCAGACCTGCGGCGTCAGGCCGCTGCCTTAGGCGGGCTCTACGCGCTGCTCGGTCTGTTCCGGGCCGACACGGCGCGGGTCGGTCCCGCCGGCCCCTCCCCCGCGTGGGCCGAACTCTTCTGCGAGGCCTACGAAACGTACCTACAACTGGGCCTCGGCGTTGGGATTACCTTCGAGCACGGGGCCTACCTGCTGGAGGCGTTGCAACGCGGCACCGATCTACGTCCGGGCTGCTGTGGCGCCTGTAGTGCCTTTACGATCATCGACACACAACGGCGAATGCCGCCGCATTGCCCTTTGTGCGAAGACGAATGGGGCGGCAGCAGTAATCCTGCCGCGTTGGCCACGCCCCTTGCCACCGGCCGCGTTAGAATCCCGGCGGACAACCGCCATGACAGCCCAGAACCCCAATATTTACGCCGGTCCCTACGTCGATCGGGCCAGTAGTGTCCGCGCCGATGCGGCCCAATTGGCCATGTGGCGTGCCGATCCGCTGGCGCGGTGGCTTTTAGTCTGGAGTCTGCAAAGTCTGGTGACCGTCGGCGACGCGCCCAATGCCGCCCTTTTGAGGACACGACCGGACAGCGCGAGCGATCCCGAGGGGATCTTTCTGGGGCATTTTCGCGGGCACCCGGTCTTTGCCATCGAAGCGGACGGTACCGAGGTGCCAGCTCTGGGAGACGCGCACCGATTCGCTGACCTGCGCGGCATCGGCGGCCTATTGCCACCGGATGAGGCCGGATTGCTGGCCTACGCCCGTGCCTTGTTCTACTGGCGTTCCCGCCATCGCTACTGCGGCGCTTGTGGGGAACTGACGGTGGCCGGAGACGGGGGCCACGTCATGCGCTGCGCTGGCTGTGGTCATGCGGCTTTTCCACGCATCGACCCGGCCATCATCGTTCTGGCGGTGGATGGGGATCGCGCCCTTCTTGGCCGGCAGGCCAATTGGCCTACGGGTCGGTATTCCACGATCGCAGGATTCGTAGAGCCCGGTGAAAGCCTAGAGGACGCCGTCGTGCGCGAGGTCCGCGAGGAAACGGGCATTGAGGTCGACCAGGTCCGTTATCGCTCCTCCCAACCGTGGCCGTTTCCGTCGTCGCTCATGCTGGGTTTCCAGGCGCGAGCGACTACAAGCACGGTGCTATGCCCCGATGGGGAGTTGGAAGATGCACGTTTCTTTTCCATTCAGGACATCGGTTCAGGCGCCGTTCTCTTACCACCCTCTAGCTCGATTTCGTTTCGCTTAATAGAGGACTGGTTCTACACGCAAACCGGTTCATCGCTACGCATTGGGCCACCGTGGCCGATGCGGTCGTGACGCGTACGGATACTGCCTGCATACGCAGGACGCCACGGGGTCTGACTGCACCGCAAGTTCACGTCCTGCGGCCCGTGCACAGCGCTCGCAATCTATGCGCGGCCGGGCTGGCCTGAGCGATGTGCCTAGTCGTGCTGAGACTGTCCGAGAGCGAGCCTGAGCGACTCGTGCTGGTGGGCAATCGCGATGAGTTTCACCTGCGACGTACCCGAGCGCTTAGCTGGTGGCAACAGCCCGCCCTACTAGCCGGACAAGACCTAGAAGCCGGCGGCACTTGGTTTGCCGTCGATCGGCAAGGGCGCTTTGGTGTCGTCACCAACCTGCGTGGCTACACGGCACCGCCACAAGCCCCGTCACGCGGCGAACTGATTCCTGCCTACCTTGCCTCTGCGCAGTCGCCGCTGGCGTTTCTCACTTCGCTACAGTCGGTAGCAACTCGCTATGCCGGCTACAACCTACTCTTGGGTGATCGGTCAGGGGTCTGGCTGCACTCAAACCAAAATCCAGAGGGCATCCATCGCCTCACGCCGGGGTACCACGCGCTCGGCAATGGCGCCCACGACAGCCTTTGGCCCAAAGCAATTGCGGGCACGGACGCCTTGCGCCGCAGTCTTGCAGCGGGCTGTGATGCCAAGGGCTTGAGAGAGACGTTACTGGACCGTCGCGAGACGCCGGACGATCTCTTGCCGAGCACCGGCTTACCAATTGCCCTCGAACGCCGACTGTCACCCGCCTTTATCGTGCAGCCCGACTATGGCACACGCTCCACCACCGTCTGCGTCCTGCAGCACAGCGGAGGGGGCTGGGTCGAGGAGACCAGCTACGGACCCACCGGCATCCCGACCGGACGAGTGCTCGTGACATTGGATGAGGCCCAGGACATACCACCGCCTTAGGCCTTGTCACATTGGCATATTTATGCAACTATGTTGCAACTTTATGCAAAACCTTAGCTTTCACAGCCCCGGCATGCATCGCGCTCACGAAGAACGGCGCGAGGCGCTACTGCGCATCGTGCGCGAGGGTTTGGTTGGCCGACAGGCGGACTTGGTCCGCCGTCTGCAGCAGGCCGGCTATGCGGTCACGCAATCTAGCGTGAGCCGGGACCTACGTGACTTGGGTGTAGCCAAAGTCGGCGATCGGTACGTCTTGCCCGGCGAAACGCCCGCGCCCGCGGCCGCATTCAGTGCCGTCGCCGCCTTCGTGGTTGCCGCACTAACGGCGGGGCCTAATCTCACGGTCGTTAGAACCACGGTCGGGTCAGCGCAATCCGTCGCGCTCGCGATCGATCAGGCGCGTTGGCCGGAGGTCGTTGGCACCATTTCAGGTGATGACACCGTGTTCGTCGCCAACCTCGACGAGGCCGGCCAGCGCGCGTTCATCGATCGACTCCATTCACTCGCTCGCCGCTAGAGGCCGCCTTTATGCCCACGACAAATCCAGGCACTACACCGATCCTGCTCGCTTTTTCCGGCGGTCTTGATACGTCCTTCTGCGTGCCTTGGCTCAAAGAGACCTATGGACGCCCCGTAATCACCGTCACCGTCGATACCGGCGGTATCGATGCTGACGCTGCGGCGATGCTGGCCGTACGCGCCAAAGCATTGGGCGCGATCGAGCACCACATCGTCGCCGCCAAGGGTCCGTACTTCGATCGTGTGCTGCGCTATCTACTCATCGGCAATGCCCGTCGCGGCCAGATGTATCCATTCTGCGTCGGCGCCGAACGGGTACTGCAGGCCCAGATGATCGCCGAGATGGCGAAATCCCTCGGATCCACCTCGGTAGCCCATGGCTGCACCGCGGCGGGCAACGATCAGGTGCGCTTTGAGGTCGCACTGCGCACACTCGCACCGGGCCTGGAGATTCTCGCGCCGGTGCGTGATCGTGCCTTCAAACGCCCAGAGCAACTGGCGTTCCTCGAAGAGCGCCAGCTGCCGATCCCATCCTATGGGGCAGCCTATTCAGTCAATCGCGGGCTGTGGGGCGTGACCATCGGTGGCAAGGAAACGCTTACCTCCGACGGCAGCATCCCCGACTCCGCCTGGGTGCTGACTCGCGACGCCTTCACCACGCCGAAGACCCCTGAACAACATACCATTGGCTTCACGCAGGGCGTACCCACCGCACTCGATGGGGTTGCATTAGATCCAGTCACACTGATCGAGCAACTCGAGACCTTGGCGTCACCGTACGGGATCGGACGCGGCATCCACTTGGGTGACACTGTAATCGGCACCAAAGGTCGCGTGGCCTTCGAGGCCCCCGCTGCGGAAGTGTTGATCACCGCCCATCGCGAACTGGAAAAACTGGTACTCACTGGGCGCCAATCGCGCGTCAAAGAACTAGTGGCCGCCCCTTATGGCGACCTCGTGCATGAGGGGCACCATCTGGATCCGGTCTGCCGTGACATTGAAGCCCTGCTCGTGTCGTCGCAGGCACGCGTCACCGGAACGGTGAAGGTACTGTTTCGCCCCGGCAGTTGCTTTGTCGAGGGGGTCACGTCGCCTTGGTCGCTGATGGCTGCCTCCAAAGGAGTTTACGGTGAAGCGGCTGGCGAATGGTCGCCTGCCGATGCGCTGGGCTATTCCAAAATGTTAGCCCTAACGGGCATGTTCCACACCCGTGCAGGCCAGCAGGCCGGAGTCACAACGTGAAGTCCATCGTCGTCGACAAAATCGCCTCCATTACGCAAGCGCTCGGGCTGAAGCACGAGTTACGCGTTGCCGCCGACATTCCCTGCGAAGAAGGCGTCGTCGTGGTGGTCGAAGTGCTCACCAACAAGAACACTTACAACACCCTCGAACTGACCTCAGGTCGTATGGCGAAGGTCACCAAAGGTGACATCGTCGTCGGCGCGCTGGGCCATCGCAAAGCGCTGTTCGGCTATTCGGGACATGTGCCGGCATCACTAAAGCCCGGTGACATCATTCAGATGCTCAACATCGGTGGTGTCCTCGGCGTGTGCGATTCCGCCAATCCCGACAAGGGCCGGCCATTTGATTGCCGTGTCTTGGGTGTGGTGCTGCACTTCCCCTACCTAGGCGAACGGATCGGTCTGCCCGCCCGCATCGGCTACCGTCCACTCGATCACAATGTGACGGTGGACACGCAGGGGGTGCCGGTCATCGCCCTCGCCGGCACCTGCATGGAGGCCGGCAAGACCGCTGCCGCGTGCTCGATGATCGCCCGTATGCGCCACCGCGGCCTCGCCGTGCACGCATTCAAAGCAACTGGCGTCTCCTTACGCCGCGATATTTTGGCGTTTGAGGATTCGGGCGCTCGCAAGACCATGATCTTCACCGACTTCGGCATCGGCACGACGACCGCGGCCGTGGGTCCTGCGCTGACGCGTGCGATGTTGACTGCGATGGCCATAGACCAACCCGACGTGATCGTCTTTGAGCTAGGCGATGGTCTGCTCGGCGCCTATGGCGTCGAGGCAATTCTTTCTGCAGCAGATATCCGCAGCACACTCACCGCCGTCGTCCTTTCAGCAAATGACCCAGTGGCAGCATGGGGCGGGGTCAAGTTGCTACGCGAACGCTTCGGCATCGAGCCTGCCGCGGTCACCGGCCCCTCGACCGATAACCAGGTGGGAATCGACATCATCCAAGAGCAGATAAACGTCACCGCGATCAATGCCATCACCTCAGGCGCTGAACTTGGCGACCATTTGATCGCAACGGTCGGGTTGGCGAAAAAATTTCCGGTAAAGCCCACGTGAGTGGAACAGCTCGTATCCCGACTCTGGTACTCGGCGGTACCGGCTACGTGGCCGGCGAATTACTCCGCCTAATCGCCGGCCATCCGCAACTGCATCTTGCCGGCATTCTGTCTGACTCAAAACCTGGCGAACCGGTGGCGGCGGCCTTTCCGCATCTGGCGGTCGCCTATCCAGATACCAATTACCTGTCTGTAGAAGACACCGAGTCGTTGGTCGCTGCCACACCGAATCTGGCCGTACTGGCAGCAGCCCCGCATGGCATTTCTGCTGCGCTGATCGATCGTCTTTTGTCAGTGGCTACCACCGCGGGTACAAAACCTCGCGTGGTGGACATTTCTGCGGACTATCGCTTCGCAAGCGCTGATGCGTACCAAGCCGTCTATAAGCACCCCCATGGGGCACCCAGTCGCTTGCAAGAGTTTACCTGCGCAGTACCCGAGCATTTACCCACACTCACAACGCCACACGTTGCGCATCCAGGCTGTTTCGCAACCGCCATGCTGCTCGCCCTAGTTCCTCTGGTAGCACTGGACTTGGTTGCACCTGAGTTCTATGTCAGCGGCATCACCGGCAGTACCGGCTCTGGCCGTGCGCCCATCGAAGGGACCCACCATCCGCGTCGCCATAGCAACGTGTACAGTTACGGTGCGTTGGCACATCGCCATGCGCCAGAAGTCTCCGCTATCGTGGAGAGACTCACCGGCCGCACCACGCAACTGCACTTCGTGCCGCACTCTGGTCCATTTGCGCGCGGCATCCACGCCACAACGCAGGCCCGACTCTTGCGGCCACTCTCCAGTGCCGGCGTGCGTGAAGCGCTGGCTAGTTTCTATGCCGATCAGCCTTTTGTGCGTGTGCTGGCTGATGCGCCGCATATGAAGGACATCATCGGCAGCAACTACGCACAGCTATCCGCCAGCACCGACGGCCAATCCTTGGCCGTGATGAGCGTGCTTGACAATCTCACCAAGGGTGCCGCTGGTGGCGCCATACAGTGGCTGAATCGCCTGTATGGCTGGGACCAGACGCTGGGCTTGACGGCCCCGTCGGCCGGTTGGACCTGAGTATCCACGCGGAGTTCTTAATGACGATTACCTCTGCACACAGCCACTTGGCTCAAGTGTTTTCCCAGTACCCACTGGAGATCGTTGCAGCTGAGGGCGTTTGGCTGACGACCCGCGATGGCCGACGCATTCTCGACTACTACGGTGGACATGCCGTGGCCGCACTCGGTTACGGGCACCCGCGCTGGATTGCGGCGCTCGAGCGCCAAGCGCGCGCAGTGCAGTTTCAAACTAATGCCATTCCGATGGAGATCCGTGAACGCGCAGCCACTCGGCTCGTCGCATTCTCCGGTTTGGATCTACCGGATGTTTTCTTTGTGAACTCGGGCGCTGAAGCCAATGAAAATGCGCTACGCATTGCCTTCCGGCTGACCGGTCGACGCACCGCTGTGGCCCTCGAACAGGGATGGCATGGACGCACCGCTGCCGCCGGCGCCGTCACCTACGGCGCACGGGACAAATGGTATGGTTTTCCGCAAGCGCCTTTCGATGTGCGTTGGGTGTCGCGCAGCGACGCCGATGCCGCGGTGGCCGGGATCGATGACAACACGGCTTGTGTCATCGTGGAACCTGTTCAGGGCCTCGCTGGCGCCTATGACGTCCCGGTTGAGGTACTAGTCGCCCTGCGTCGGCGCTGCGATGCGGTCGGCGCGTTATTGATCTTCGATGAAGTGCAATGCGGCGTCGGTCGTACCGGTCATCCCTTCGGGGCGAATCGTGCGGGCGTGACGCCCGATATTCTGACCACTGCCAAGGCGCTCGGCGCAGGGTTCCCCGTTTCCGCCATGCTGCTATCCAAAGCCGTTTCATCCCAACTGCGTGTAGAGGATATGGGCACCACCTTCGGCGGTGGGCCACTGGCCTGCGCCATTGTCGAGACGGTGATCGACATCATCGAGTCTGAGGACTTGCTTGCAAATGTTCGTCATATTTCGAGCGTGATCCAGGAGCGTTGTGTCGTAGGCCCCGTGGTCGACGTACAGGGTGCCGGCCTGTTGTTGGGCTTGCGCACCACGCGCCCGGCCAAGGAAATTCAAAAAGAGCTGATGCAAAAAAATATTTTCGCGGGCACGGCTGCCGATCCACATATTATCCGCCTGCTCCCTCCATTTACGCTCGAAACCGCCCACGTCGATCTCCTCGCGCAGGCTCTTGCGGAGATTGCAGCATGAGCCTCTCTCGTTTCCTGGATCTTGCCGACTTCACGCGCGCAGAAGTCGAGGACTTGATCGGACTAGCGAACCATCTGCAGAGCCACCCCGAGCCGAGTGCCTTACAAGGGAAAATTCTGGGCCTGGTCTTTCTAAATCCGTCGCTGCGCACGCTGGCCTCCTTTCAAGCCGGCATGGCCCGCCTTGGCGGCACGTCCTTTGTCATCACACCCGGTCAAGGCACCTGGGGTCTAGAGACTCGGTTAGGTGTGCGCATGGACGGCAGCGCTGCCGAACACATCCGTGAAGGCTTGCCCGTGCTCGCCTCGTTCTGCGACGCCCTCGCGATCCGCGCCTTTGCGGACGGCAAGGACCTGGCGGCAGACTGCGCCGACACGACCTTCAAGGCCATGGCAGCACTGGTCGACAAGCCCTTCATCAATCTCGAGTCGGCAATCAACCATCCGTGTCAGGCCTTAGCGGATTGGAAGACGCTAAACGACCTTTCAATTGCGCCGCGCTCAAAATTCGTCTTGTCCTGGGCGCCCCACCCACGAGCGCTACCGCTCGCGGTGCCCGCCGCAGCACTGCACATGGCCGCGCTGCGAGGCCATGATGTCGTCGTGGCGCGACCGGACGGCTTTGCGCTGCCTGCAGCCATCATGGCGCGCGCCCGCGTGGCCGCTGCGCAATCTGGCGGTTCCGTTACGGAAACCACCGACCGCACCGACGCGATGCAAGGCGCCCAGATCCTCTATGCCAAGGAGTGGGGTTGCACGAGCGCGTACGGCGATGCCGCCGTCGATGCCGCGCTGCGTGCCACTCTCGGTGACTGGCAAGTCACCGCAGAGACCTTTGTCGGCGCTACCGCTGACTGTCGCCTGATGCACTGCCTGCCAGTACGCCGCAACGTAGCCGTCGCAGACGAAGTGCTCGACGGACCACGCAGCGTCGTCCTACAAGAGGCGCATAACCGCCTCGTCGTACAGATGGCAGTTCTGCACCGCCTACTGGCCTGATCCTCATCTCTGCCTCTATTTGCTTTCCCGGAGCCCCGCGCATGAACTATCGTCCCGAACAAGCTGCCGCCATCCGCGCAATGCGTAACGCCGCGCCTTACATCCGAATGTACAAAGGCAAGGTCTTCGTCGTGAAGGTTGGCGGTGGCATCTTCGCCAACGAAGCAACGACCCGGTCACTCGTAGAGCAGGTCGCAATCCTGCATCAAGTTGGCATCAAGGTTGTGCTCGTGCACGGTGGTGGCCCGCAGGTCGATGACATGCAGCGCTCACTCGGCGTCGAGCCAAGACTGGTCGATGGCCGTCGAGTCACCGATGAAAAAACGCTCGAAGTGACCATCATGGTGCTGAACGGCCTGCTGAATACCCGCTTGCTTACCATCTGCCGCGAGCTCGGCATTAACGCCGTTGGCATCTCCGGCGTCGACGGTGGCCTGGTGAAAGCGCGCAAGCGCGCACCCGTGGGCCGTGCGGACGGCAAGACTATCGACTACGGGCAGGTTGGCGACGTCGAGTCCATTGCGCCCGATGTACTACTGAAGCTGCTCGATGCCGGTTATATGCCGATCGTGAGTCCGCTATCGTGCGATGAACACGGACACGTGTTGAATATAAACGCCGACACCGTGGCCGCTAACATTGGCGCCGCACTGGACGCTGAAAAGCTGCTGCTATGTACCGGCGCGGCGGGCATCTTCGAGGATCTTTCTGATCCGTCCACTCTGGTGTCGTACACCGACCTGGCTGGGCTCAAGCGTCTCGAAGCTGCGGGTAGCTTCGCTGACGGCATGATGCCGAAGGCCAACGCCATCGAGGCCGCTATCCGCGGCGGCGTGCGCCGCGTGCATGTGATTTCATTCAAGTCGGTCGATGCGTTGCTCGCCGAGGTATTTACGAACGAAGGCTTGGGCACGCTGATTGTGTCTGATGTGCGCGCGCTATCAGCCGCTGAGCAACAGCCCGAGGTCTCTGCATGAGTCGCCTGTGGGACAAAGGCGCGCCCTTGGATGCGCGGGTCCTTAGCTACACGGCAGGCGAGGATCATGCGCTTGATGACCGGCTGGTCGCCTACGACGTGCAGGGGTCCATTGCGCATGCCGTTGGCCTACACGCCGCAGGATTGCTGACAGAGGGAGACTTACACACGCTGACGCGCGCGCTGACCGAGATCGGTGAGGCCCATGCGCGAGGCGAGTGGCAAATAACTCTCGAACAAGAGGACGGACAGACGGCGATTGAAAGCTTGCTGACCGCAAAAGTCGGCCCAGTGGGTGGCCGTATCCATCTGGGCCGTTCGCGCAATGATCAGGTGTTGACGGCGCTACGCTTGTACCTACGCGATGCGGTGGAGGCCCTGCGCCACGGCGCGCTCGGCGTGGCAGAGGCACTGCATGCGCTGGCCGCCCGTCACGCAGAGTTGGCGTTGCCAGGCTATACCCATATGCAACAAGCCATGCCGTCCTCCGTGGCGCTCTGGGCGCAAGGCTTCGCCGCGGAATTGCACGACGATGCCGAGGGACTGCAGAGTACGCAGCGGCGTATAGGCAAGAGCCCGCTCGGCTCGGCGGCCGGCTACGGCACGCCCGGCTTGTCATTGGACCGCGAGTCGGCGATGCATCATCTGGCATTTCCCGTCGTGCACGAGCCGGTGACAGCAGTGCAACTGTCCCGCGGTAAGGCCGAGTCTCAGGTGCTGTTTGAAATCGCGTTGCTGATGACCGATCTGGGTCGGCTATCGGCTGATCTGCTGCTGTTTTATACGCAGGAATTTTCGTTCGTCTCGCTGCCCACAGCATTTACGACGGGCTCTTCGATCATGCCTCAGAAGCGCAATCCGGATGTGTTCGAGCTGATTCGTGGACGCAGCATGTCGGCACAGGCGTATCTGGTCGAGGCGCTTGGCATCATGGCCAAACTTCCGTCCGGCTATCAACGGGACCTGCAATTGCTGAAGGCGCCGCTCTTCCGCGGTATCGATCTGGCAATCGCAACGTTAGATATCCTGCCCGCAGCACTGGTCGGGGTGACGTTTTGTGCCGAAAACATCCGGTTAGATGCATCGATTCATGCCGCAGAGCAAGCCAACCGACTCGTCGTCGATGAAGGCATCCCCTTCCGCGAGGCTTACCGTCGTGTGGGCGAGCAACTCGTCGGCAAGAAGTAGGCAAGGGCTGCGAGTAATCGCAAGGCGCCTCACGCGCCTTGGGTCAGTCGGCGCGCAAGGCCTGCGCGTGCCAACGCAAATGGTCCTCGATGAACGAGGCGATGAAGTAATAACTGTGGTCGTAGCCCGGCTGGCGGCGCAGCAGCAACGGCTGCGTAGCTTGCGCGCATGCATCTTCGAGCCGTTCTGGCTGCAATTGTTTGGCAAGAAACGGGTCCGCTTCGCCTTGATCGACCAGCAGCAGGGGCCCCCGGCAGCCTGCGCGTATAAGGGCGCAGGCGTCGTATTCAGCCCAACGCGCGCGATCCGCGCCTAGGTAAAGCCCCAGAGCCTTCTGGCCCCAGGGCGCCTCAGACGGCGCCACAATAGGCGCAAAGGCCGAGACCGATTGAAACGTATCGGGATTCTTCAACGCAATCGTCAGGGCCCCATGTCCGCCCATCGAGTGCCCCGTAATGCCCTGCCGGGCCATATCCGCTGGAAAATGCGCGCCGATGAGGGCCGGCAACTCCTTGGTGATATAGGAGTACATCCGGTAGTGCGTCGACCAAGGGGCCTCGGTCGCATCGAGGTAAAATCCCGCACCGAGTCCGAAGTCATACGCATGCTCTGGATCCGTCGGGACACCCTCGCCGCGCGGACTAGTGTCCGGCGCCACCAACATCAGACCGAGCTCTGCGGCCACGCGCTGTGCGCCCGCCTTGACCGTAAAATTTTCTTCCGTGCAAGTCAGCCCTGCAAGAAACCACAGCACCGGCACCGGTGCTGTGGCCGCCTGCGGCGGTGTATAAACCGCGAAACGCATCGCGGTGCCCGTTTCTTGGCTGTGGTGACGGTAGAAGCCTTGCCGACCACCGAAACTACTCTGCTCCGAAAGCGTCTCGATCGTCATCGCATTAAAACGTCACGACCGAACGGATCGACTCGCCAGAGTGCATCAGAGCAAACGCATCGTTGATTTTTTCGATCGGCATCACGTGCGTGATCAGCGGATCGATCTGGATTTTTCCATCCATATACCAGTCGACAATCTTGGGTACGTCGGTACGACCGCGCGCACCGCCGAATGCTGTTCCTTTCCAGACCCGACCGGTGACCAACTGGAACGGACGCGTGCTGATTTCCTGACCGGACCCGGCCACACCGATGATGATGGATTCACCCCAACCACGATGGCAGCACTCCAGCGCTTGGCGCATCAAATTGACGTTACCGACGCACTCGAACGAGTAATCAGCACCGCCATCCGTCAACGCGACCAGATAGGGGACGAGATCGCCTTCGACCTCCTTGGGGTTCACGAAGTGCGTCATACCAAACTTGGTCGCCAGTTCTTGGCGAGCCGGATTGATGTCCACGCCGATGATCTTATTGGCGCCTGCCAAACGAGCGCCTTGGATCACGTTCAAGCCAATCCCACCGAGGCCAAACACCACGACATTCGCGCCCGGCTCCACCTTTGCGGTATTGATAACGGCACCAATGCCCGTGGTTACGCCGCAACCGATATAGCAAACTTTTTCGAACGGGGCATCTTCACGGATCTTCGCGAGCGCGATTTCCGGCAGCACCGTGTAATTGGAAAACGTCGAGCACCCCATGTAGTGGTGCACCATCTCTCCGTTTAGGGAGAAGCGACTGGTGCCATCCGGCATCACACCCTTGCCCTGCGTTGCGCGGATCGCTGTGCACAGGTTGGTCTTATGGGAGGTGCAGCTTTTGCACTCGCGACACTCGGGCGTATACAGCGGGATGACGTGATCGCCCGGCTTGACCGTTTTCACACCGGCGCCGACCTCGACCACGATCCCTGCGCCTTCATGGCCGAAGATGGCTGGAAACAGACCTTCCGGATCAGCACCCGAACGCGTGAACTCGTCGGTGTGACAGACGCCCGAGGCTTTGATCTCAATGAGAACTTCGCCCGCACGCGGGCCTTCCAGATCAACTTCGATCACTTCCAGCGGTTTACCAGCGGCAAACGCTACAGCGGCACGTGTCTTCATGATTCGGATTCCCCGTTTATGATTTCTTTTGGGCACAACAGGCAGTCAAGCTTATCGAGTATCGCCGACTTACCCACCGGAGTCACTCCGCATCAGGCTGGCGCGCGGGCGCGGCCGCGGCAAAGGCCGGTAAGGCCTGCAGCGCGGCATCGATCGCCACTAGGGTAGGAAATGCCGTCAAATCACACTGAAAACGGCGTGCGTTGTACATCTGCGGAACCAAGCACACATCAGCGAGCGTCACCGTGCGCCCATACAGATGGGCCTCATCGCCACTGTGCTGACGGGCCAATGCCTCCAGGCTGGCAAAACCAGTGCCGATCCAATGCCGGTACCAGGTATCTACCGCTGTCGTTTCCTGACCTAAGTGGGACCGCAGGTAATGTAGAACCCGAAGATTATTGAGCGGGTGAATATCACAAGCGATCGCCAAGGCCAGGGAACGCACCGTGGCACGGCCTCGCGCAGTCGCTGGCAACAGCGGTGGCTGCGGGTACATTTCGTCGAGGTATTCAATGATTGCCAATGACTGGCCAAGCGCGAAATCATCGTCTTCGAGCATCGGCACCAGGCCTTGCGGATTGAGCACCGTGTAGGCGGCAGCTGCCTGCTCGCCACGACCTAGGTGGTGGGCCACGCTCTCGTAGCCGAGGCCCTTCAGCCCCAATGCGATACGAGCGCGGTAAGCGGCAGAACTGCGCCAAAAAGTATGTAATTTCATCCAATGACTCGCCCTGGATTGAGAATGCCCTGCGGATCGAGGGCCGATTTGAGTTGCCGCATCAGGCCACGCTCGGCCTCGCTACGCGAAGCGTGCAGCCAGTCGCGCTTGAGCACGCCGATGCCATGTTCCGCGGAGACCGAGCCGAAGCCCGCGAGCGGCTCATAGACCGCCTGGTCAGAGGCTGCCGCATCGTTCGCGTCGCGCAAATTCGTGATCACATGCAAATTGCCATCGCCCAAATGCCCGAAGACCCAGAGTGATTCTTTGCCGAGCAAGCCGGTGACACGCTGTGATACCTGCGCCAAATAGTCCGTCATCTTGGCGATCGGCATCGAGACGTCATAAGAAACCGGGTGCGGCAAAGTCGGGATTAATTGCCCGGCCGAATCACGTACCGTCCATAGCCGGTTCGCCTCGCTCAGCGAACTTGCCAGAACCGCGTCGGCAGCGACACCCGAGGCCAGCGCGTCGGCCAGAGCCTCTTCTAGGCGTCCGCGGTCGGCCGCGACGTCAAACGCTTCCATTTCGACGAGCGCGTAGTGGCTGTGGCGCTGCGCAAAAGGACGCGGGCCAGGCAGTAGGGCCTGGAATGCGAACTCGTAGTAATCCGACCACATAGCCTCAAACGAGGACAGTTGCCCGCCGAGCGCGCGGCGCATGCGCACCAGCAGAGCGACCAGCGCATCGAACGAGTCGACTGCCACGAAGGCCGTCAGGCGCTCGCGGGCACCCGGGTGCAGCCGCAACACAGCGCGCGTGACAACGCCTAGCGTCCCTTCCGTGCCGATGAACAACTGCTTGAGGTCATATCCCGCATTATTCTTTAGCATTGCGTTGAGCGACGAAACGATCGTGCCATCCGCCAAGACTGCCTCGACCCCCAGTATGAGTTCACGCGCCATACCGTAGCGAATAACGCGATTGCCGCCGGCATTGGTCGAAATATTGCCGCCAATCGTGCAGGAACCCCGCCCGCCGAGGTCCAGGGGGAACTGCAAACCCACTGCTTCGGCCGCCTCCTGGATCAGCACCAACGGGGTACCCGCGCGCACCTGCATCGTGCTGCTCTCAACATCCAGCGCCTCTACCCCCGTCATTCGCTCCAGCGAGAGCGCCAATTCGCCACCCCGGGGCGTCGCGCCACCCGACAGACCGGTAAGCCCGCCCTGCACCACTACGGCCTGCCGCGCGGCATGACAGTGCCGGAGAGTGGTCGCGACCTCCTCGGTGGACGCCGGGCGCACCACGGCGATCGGCGGATGGGGGTTGCGGCGGGTCCAGTCGCAGTGGTGGCGTGCACCAACGTCCTCGCCGACGAGCACAGTGCCCAGGGGCAGGTCACGAGCGAGGGCTGCAAGGAACGGCGTATTCATGACAACTCGAGGACGTTTTGGAAGAACGCAGAGTGCACGGTCTGCGGGAGTGGTTCAACCTCGCTATAGTCGGATACCTGTCTGCCCTAGGAATCCCCCCATGCGCCTTGTCCTTGCCCTCGTTTTTGCGATTTCTTTGGCCCCGACCAGCAGCTGGGCGATCGGACCGCTGTCGCCGCAGGCCCAAGCCGATGCGCGGGCGTTACTGGCAGCCTCCGTGCAAATGGAGACCTCGCTGGGCAAAGGCCAAGTCCCTCGCCTCGCGGCCTATCTGGCGGATCGTTTTCGCAAAGCGGGATTCGCCGACGCCGACATCCACATCGTCCCCTATAAAGAGACCGCCTCCTTGGTCGTGCGCTACCGCGGGGACGGCTCGGGTGGGCGAGCATTGGGCTTCATGGCCCATATGGACGTGGTTGCAGCCAACCGCTCCGACTGGAAGCGAGATCCGTTCACGCTCACCGAGGAGAATGGCTATTTCTATGGACGCGGCACGCTCGATATCAAGAGCGAAGTAGCCTTGATCAGCGCCACGCTGCTGCGGCTCAAACAGGAAGGTTTTGTGCCCAGCCGTGACCTGATTGCCATATTCAGCGGTGACGAAGAAACCGCACAGGAGACGATCGAAGATCTCGTGGTTAATCATCGAGATCTAGTCGACGTGGAATTCGCACTGAACGGTGACGGTGGCGGCGGTGTTCTTTCTGAATTGACCGGCAAACCATCGCATTATTTCCTGCAGGGCGCCGAGAAGTATTCCGTCGGCTTCTCTCTGGTAGCGACCAACCCAGGCGGACACAGTTCACGTCCTCGTCCTGACAACGCGATCTATGATCTTGCCACCGCACTAAAGGCCATTCAGGGCTACGCGTTCCCGGTGCGCTGGAATGACTGGACACTAGCCGACTTGAAGGCCGCCAGTGAAACGGTACGCGGCGAGACCGCCACCTACCTGGGCCGATTCATTGCCCATCACGACGATGCGCAAGCGACGGACGCCTTATCACGGGACGGCGGCTATGTCGGCAAGTTGCGCACCACGTGCGTGGCGACAATGCTGCAGGGCGGCCATGCCGAGAATGCGCTGCCCCAATCGGCCACCGCCACCATCAACTGCCGTATCTTCCCGGGTACTCCGCCCGATGAAGTGCAGTCCACTTTGCAACGACTCGCCGGCGCATCGATCAGTGTCACGCGCAAATACGAGCCGATTCAATCAGACCCCTCGCCGTTACGCAGCGACGTGCTCGCCGCCGTTGAAAAGGCGGCGGCCACATCGGTCGGGGAACCGGTACGGGTAATCCCAGAACAGGTGCCTTACGCCACCGATGGCTCGGTTTTCCGCAACCACGGCATTCCGACCTACGGTACCGAAAGCATCTTCTGGAAAGATAGTGAGACGTTCTCGCATGGACTCGACGAACGCATTCCGGTGGTGTCTTACTATCAGGGCCTGGTGTTCTGGGACTCTATGATCCATTCACTAGCGAGCGCTAAACCCTGACCCCAAAACGGAGCGCCTTTAACGGCGCTCCGTCCGCCATTGTTTCAGTAGGTCTTCGCGTCGCGACTGCATCGCGTGCGCCGCCTGCTCGCGCACGACCCCATAGCCGCGCACCGTCGTCGGCAACGCCGCAATCGCAGCAGCCAAATCGATTCGCTCGCCATCGAGTGTTGCCAACACTTCAGTGATCGTCGCCTCGTACTGCGTAAGCAATTCGCGATCCAGTCGTCGATCGTTAGACCAACGGAACGGGTCAAGCAAGCCGCCCCGCAACGAACGTAGTCTTGCCAATCCGCGCAGCACTGGCGTGAACCAAGGCCCGAATTCCATTTTTAGAGGCCGACCCGAGATCGGGTCTTTGCGCGCAAACAAAGGGGGCGCGAGGTGATAAGAGCGGCGCGGTGCGCCCTCGAACTCCGCGGCCAGCTGCGCCGCAAACGCAGGGGCGGTCAACAAACGGGCAACTTCAAATTCATCCTTGATGGCGAGCAAGCGGAAGTAACTGACTTCGACCGCGTGCGTCAGCGTCGTCGAACCCGGAGCAACCGACGCTTCTCTTTGCGCAACCGCTTGCACGAAGGTGTCATATCGCGCCGCATACGCGGCGTCCTGATAATCCACAAGGAATGCCGCCCGTTGCGCGCGGTCCGCAGGCGCCACCGCTGCGGGTCGGATACGGCCTGAGAGCAAAGCGGCGAAGCGATCTGGATCCGCCGCCGCTAGTCGACCGAGCGCGAGCGCCGTGAGATTCAAATCGACCGCGGCCCCATTCAGGCGAATCGCCTCCTGCAGCGACACAAGGCCAACAGGCAACCAGCCCAACTGCAAAGCAAAGCCCAACAGCATTGTGTTCGCGCCAATGGCGTCGCCGAGCAGAACGCCACTGGCGCCGGTCGCCTCCAGGCCACGTACCGCATCAGCGCCGGCGGCGGCTTCAAGACACGCCAACTGCTCACCGCTGCGGAAATCAATGTCGCGATTGAGTTGAAAATGCGCAGTCGGGACGAGGTGCTTGTTGAGCGCGACCTGCGTTGTACCGCGCCCAATACAGCGCAGCGCTTCGGTCGACGCCGCCACCAGCTGATCACAACCGAGAACAAGATCAGCCTCCATCGGACCGACACGTGGCGAGACCGGTCCGCGACCGGCGGGCCCGACTTTGACGTGCGAAAAAACGGCGCCGCCTTTCTGAGCTAGGCCGGTCATGTCATAGACGCTGGCCTCGAGCCCTTCAAGGTGGGCCGCCATCGCCAGCACCGCACCCACCGTCACCACCCCCGTGCCACCAATACCGGCGATCAACACAGAACGATTACCGGTAAGCGCGGTAGGCGCGGGTAGCGAGGCCAGATCGTGCGCCTGCACGCTGAATGCACGACGCGCCGGCCGGACACCGGTCAAGGAAACAAACGAAGGACATAGCCCCTCCACACACGAATAGTCCTTGTTGCAACTGGACTGCTCAATGCGCCGCTTACGGCCAAATTCTGTCTCCAGTGGCTCAATGGAGACGCAGTTGGCCTGTTTCGAACAATCACCACAGCCCTCACAAACTAGCGGATTGATCACCATGCGACGATTCGGATCTACCATCCGCCCGCGCTTACGGCGACGACGTTTTTCGGTCGCACAAACCTGATCGTAGATCAGCGCAGAGACACCAGGAACGACGCGCAATTCTTGTTGGACTGATTCCAGTTCGCGCCGGTGGTGTACCGTTGTCCCAGTAACAAAGCCAGGTTCATCCCCATATTTTTCGATGTCATCGCTGACCACCGCAATGCGCTGGATGCGCTCGGCGCGCAACTGCTGCGTCATCTCGGCAACCGACAAGTGTCCTTCGACCAACTGACCGCCTGTCATTGCTACCGCGTCGTTATAAAGAACCTTGTAAGTGATGTTGACGCCCGCCGTGACGGCCGCGCGTACAGCCAACAGCCCACTGTGAAAATAAGTGCCATCCCCTAGATTTTGAAAGACGTGGGGCACTGCGGTAAATGGCGCCATCCCGATCCAGTTCGCGCCTTCCCCGCCCATGTGGGTCGGTGGCAGCGTATGGCGATCCATGAATAGCGCCATGGTGTGACAGCCGATACCACCGAACGCGATGCTGCCCTCCGGCACCTTCGTTGAGGTGTTATGCGGGCAGCCCGAACAAAAATACGGGGTGCGCGACAAACCCACGGCAACACGCTGATCGAGTTCGATCAGCTCTGCCTCTAGCCGCGCAACACGCTGCTGCAAGTCCGCATCACCGAGGCCACCCGCAAGCAGGCGGCGGCCGATCGCGATGGCAATGACCTGTGGATCCAGTGGTACATCCAAGGGCAGCAACGGGCTGCCATCCGGGGCCACTTTGCCGGACAACGCGGGCCGCTCGGTATTGGCGAGGCCATACAACACGCGCGCAGCCTGGGTTTCAACGAACGAGACTTTCTCCTCAATCACGAGAATCTCGTGTTGGTGGCGCGCAAACTCGACCAAGCCTTCGGGCTCCAGCGGACTGATCAGGGCCAATTTGTAGACCCGTAGTCGGGCGCGCTCAAGCGCACGGGCATCGCCCAAACCCAACAACGGCAAGGCGCTCACGACGTCCAACCAAGCCTTGCCGGCCGTGACAATGCCGAGCCCCGTCGGAGCGGCGTGCCCGTGAGTGACCCGATCCAGACGATTCGCGCGCACGTAAGCCAACACACGGGGAATTTTGTGTCGTTGCAACCGGACGTCTTCGCCCAGCGGATCAAAACCAATCCGAATGTGGATGCCGCCTGCCGGGGTCGGCACGTCCGGTGTAATGATGGACAAACGGTCCGGGGAGACATCCACCGTGGCCGTGGCCTCGACGGTCTCATTCACCGTCTTGAAGCCCACCCAGACCCCCGCGTAGCGAGACAACGCCCAACCATGGGCCCCCAAATCGAGAAATTCTTGCACCGTAGCCGGATACAGGACCGGCAGCCCGTGTGCCGCCAACACCGGATCACTCTGGTGCGATACCGTAGAGCTTTTTCCACCATGATCATCGCCAAAGACCACAAGTACGCCGCCATTCGGCGATGTTCCGGCCCGATTACCATGCTTCATGGGGTCGCCAGAACGGTCCACCCCCGGCCCCTTCCCATACCAGAGCGCATATACCCCATCGACGCGGGCCCCAGGCAACAAGCCCACCTGCTGGGTACCCCAGACCGCCGTCGCCGCGAGATCTTCGTTGACGCCTGGCTCAAAATGCACGCCAGCGGCGCCCAAGTGGCGCTGCGCTGCAGCCAACTGCAGGTCCAATCCGCCGAGCGGCGAGCCGCGGTAGCCGCTGACAAAACCCGCTGTATTCAAACCCACAGCGGTATCGCGAGCCTTTTGCAGCAGCAGCAATCGCACCAAGGCCTGCGTGCCATTCAACAGTACCCGGCCGCGCTCCAGCGCATAGCGATCCTCGAGCTGTACCGAGACCTGCATGAACCGCTCCCAAAAAGCGCCGGGGGCTCCGGAACGCCAAGGATACTCTGCCACAAGACGCCTTTGAGACAGGCATGGACGGACGCCCGCCCGGTGGGTAGCCTCGCGGCCATGAGCATCTGGACCCGCCCCCCCGATCTGCACGAGATCAACCGCACCCACGTCGTCGGCTTGGCCCGACACCTGGGCATTCAAATCACCGACTTCGACACCGAGTCGCTGACCGCCACCATGCCGATTACTGCCGCCCTTGCCCAGGGCGACGGACTATTAAACGGTGGCGCCTCCGCAGCACTTGCAGAAATCACGGCCGGCATCGCCGGCGAACACTGCATTGATGCGACCCGACAGTGTGTAGTGGGGCAGGAAATCAATGTCAGTCATCTGCGCTCGGCAAAAGCCGGCGCGGTCACGGCCACGGCGCGACCGTTGCGATTAGGCGCGCGTAGTCAGGTATGGCAGGTTGAATTGCGCGACGATACCGGTCAGCTGATCGCCGTCTCGCGCCTGACGAGTGCAATATTGGAGCGACGTGGGAGCACTGTATGAAGATTTATGTGCGGATTGCCCTTGGCTTGATTACCCTGAGTCTGGCCGCGTGCGGCAATAAAGGCCCTCTCGTGCGCCCTTCTGCCCCCCATCCGAAAGTCGCGCTGCCCAGCCCGCTCACGCCGCCTGCAAGCAGCCACCAATGAGCGACACCGAACGACTGTATCTGGTCGACGGCTCGTCCTATCTGTATCGCGCCTTCCACGCGCTGCCGCCATTTGCAAATGCCCGCGGCGAACCCACGAACGCTGTGTTCGGGGTAGTCAACATGCTGCAAAAATTTCTGCGCGAGACGCGACCCACCCATATAGCCGTTGTTTTTGACGCCCCCGGCCGTACTTTTCGCGACGATTTATTTGAGGCGTACAAGGCACATCGCCCCCCTATGCCAGACGACCTGCGGTCACAGATCGCTCCGGTGCTGGCTGCAGTAGAAGGTCTTGGTTTGCCGCTACTGCGCATCGAAGGGGTTGAAGCCGATGACGTGATCGGCACACTCGCCCGACGCGCCGCGGCGGCCGGAATGCAGGTCGTCATTTCCACTGGCGACAAAGACATGGCGCAGCTGGTCGATGACCAAATCACCTTGGTCAATACAATGACCGGGAGCGCGATGGACGCAAACGGTGTGCGCGCCAAATTCGAGGTCGATCCCACGCAAATAGTCGACTATCTGGCGTTGATCGGTGACAGTTCCGACAACATTCCCGGAGTACCCAAGGTCGGGCCTAAGACCGCTGTCAAATGGTTGGCGCAGTACCGATCCATCGATGCGATCGTGGCGCATGCGGCCGAGATCGAAGGCAAAGTCGGAGAAAGCCTGCGGGCAAATCTGGCGCAATTGGATCTCTCGCGACAACTGGCAACGATCCGCTGCGATGTCGAACTGCCGATGGGGCCGGCGGATCTGCGCTTACGGGCGGCGGATACCACCCTGCTAGCTGCGCTCTACCGGGACCTCGAATTCCGTGGACTGTTGCGCGAACTGGGCGTGGATCCCGGCGTTGCGCCCATGGCGCCACCAGCGAGCACCGATACCGCCGCGCCCACCGCGGCGCCGCAAGACCCGGCAATCACCGCGATGCTGGCCGCACCCCGACACTACGAAACGGTGTGCGACGAGCCAAAATTGGCGTCCTGGATCGCCCGCCTTGTGGCGGCGCCTCACTTCGCCTTCGATACGGAAACCACCTCGCTGGACTACATCACCACCGAAATCGTCGGGGTGTCCTTTGCCACGGCGCCTGGCATTGCGGCCTACGTACCCATCAGACATCGTTATCCAGGTGCGCCAGACCAGTTGTCCGCCGAACTCGTATTGGGTCAATTGAAACCTCTGCTCGAAGATTCTCAACGGATCAAAGTGTTACAGCACGGCAAATTCGACACCCACGTACTGGCCAATGCGGGCATACAACTCGAAGGCGCGCGCTTCGACACCATGCTCGAGTCGTACGTCCTCGACTCCGTCGCCACCCGGCACGACATGGACTCGCTGGCGCAGCACTATCTGGGCACCACCACGGTCAAGTACGAGGAGGTCGCTGGCAAGGGCGCCAAGCAGATCAGTTTTGATCAAGTGCCTATTGAAACGGCGGCGCCTTATGCGGCCGAAGATGCGGACGTTACCCTGCGCCTGCATGCGCTGCTGTATAGCAAACTCGTGCAAGAGCCGCGCTTGTTGGCGCTTTACGAAACCCTCGAACAGCCCGTCGCCCGGGTACTGGCCCGCATGGAGCGTACCGGCGTCCGGGTCGACCCCGCGTTTCTGCGCGCACTCGGCAATGAGTTCGGGCGCCGACTGACCGAATTGGAGAGCGAAGCCCACACCCTGGCCGGCGGCCCCTTCAATTTGGACTCGCCCAAGCAACTGCAACAAATCTTATTTGAACGGCTCGCCATTCCCGTGGTGCGACGAACGCCCACCGGCCAACCCTCGACGGCGGAAGACGTGCTGGAGGAACTGGCCGGCACGCATCCCCTGCCCAAATTGATTTTGGCGTATCGGGGGCTGGCAAAATTACGCGGCACCTACACTGAGTCGCTGGCCGCTCAAGTACATCCAAAGACCGGTCGCATCCATACTTCGTATCATCAGGCAGTGACCGCAACGGGGCGGTTGTCCTCGTCTGACCCCAATCTCCAGAACATACCGATCCGCACACCGGAAGGCCGTCGTATCCGCCAAGCATTCGTGGCGCCAGCCGGTCGGCTCATTATGGCTGCGGATTATTCCCAGATTGAGTTGCGCATCATGGCGCATCTATCTGGCGATACCGGTCTGCTGAGCGCCTTTGCCGAAGGGCGCGACGTCCACGAAGCGACCGCAGCAGAAATGTTCGGTGTGATCCCATCAGCGGTGACGGGCGAACAACGTCGTGCAGCCAAGGCCATTAACTTCGGGCTGATGTATGGCATGTCCGCCTTTGGGTTGGCGGGACGTCTCGACGTCAGCCGCCCAGAAGCGCAGCAATACATCGACCGCTATTTTGATCGCTACCCCAGCGTGCGTCGCTATATGGACGAGACGCGGGCGCGGGCGCGGGAGATGGGCTATGTCGAAACCGTCGAGGGTCGACGGTTGTATTTGCCGGACATCCGCGCTCGCAACAAGCAGTTGCAGCAATACGCGGAGCGGGCAGCCATCAACGCGCCGATGCAAGGGACGGCAGCCGATATCATCAAGCGCGCAATGCTGGCGGTCGACTCGTGGATTCAAACCAGCGCGGCACCGGCCACGCTGATCATGCAAGTGCACGACGAACTCGTGTTAGAAGTCGATGAAGGCGCAGTCGACTCGGTGCGCGAGCGCCTCACCACCCTCATGGTGGGTGCCGCCGCGCTGCGTGTACCCCTGGAGGTCAGCGTCGGGGTCGGCCGCAATTGGGACGAGGCACACTAGCGCGTTTTCTAAAATTCTGACGCGGGCACCGGAACTTTTAGTACAGACCCCGGTCTCAATCACTGTGCGTTGCAAGACGCACCCTGCTCGACTCCCTTGGCAGGGTTTTGTCCGGCCCACCCCTGGCCGGACTGTTGCTCTAACCCGGCGGTGGCCCATCCCCCGCTGGGGTTTTTTCTCTCAGAAACGCCTTCAACGCCTTGCGCGCCTCATCCACACCGGTTTTTTTCGGCGCAGAGAGTAACTGGGCAGTGGCAGTATCTCCCAGTTGCCGGCGCACACCAGCCAACACGGATGCGCCCTGATTACGGGTCAACTTGTCCGCTTTGGTCAGTAGCACGTGTACCGCCCGGCCACAGGATCGGGCGTACTGGATCATCTGCAGGTCCTGCTCACCGAGTCCGCGGCGGACGTCGACAATCAGGAACAAGGCCTTGAGCGTCGAGCGACTGCTAAAGTAGGCCTCTAGCAGCTTTTTCCAGTGTTCTTGCAGGGGACGCGGCACTTTGGCGAAGCCGTAGCCGGGCAAATCGACCAGGCGTCGGCCCGGCTCGAGCTCAAAAAAGTTGACCAGCTGCGTCAGTCCGGGGGTCTTCGAGGTCCGCGCCAGGCCATTGCGTTGCGTAATCGCATTGATCGCGCTCGATTTTCCGGAATTCGAACGGCCGCCGAAGCAGACTTCCGCCCCGGTATCGGGGATGAACTGGTTCGGCTCATGGGCGCCCGCGAGGTAGTGTGCATGGGGAAAAGCCGACATCGTGTAGAATCCAGCGTTCGCTTGGGCCTAGGAGTCTAACAGGGCCGAGCGACTGCCCAACCGGAGCCATCGGATCTATGAAGAGTCGACTTGCCGCGGCCACCCTGGCCGCCTCCCTGATTGCCCTGCATCTCGCCATGCCCGCTCGCGCCAGCAGCGCGGTCGGTAACGCCGACGCCGGCGCCGCCAAGGCGGCCGTCTGCGGCGCCTGCCACGGCGCCACCGGGAATAGCGTGAACCCCGAATGGCCGAGCCTCGCCGGCCAGCACCACGAATACCTCGTTGAGCAACTGGCTGCACTCAAGTCAGGTGTCCGCGTGGCGCCCCTGATGAACCCCATGGCCGCTGCGTTGTCCGAACAGGACATGGCGGATCTGGCTGCCCACTTTGAGAAACAGACGCTCGTTGGCCTGGAGACGGGCAGCGAGGTCTGGAAGGCGGGCGAGAAGTTGTACCGCAGCGGCGATCCGGCGCGCGGTATTCCGGCCTGTGCCGCCTGTCATGGCCCCGAAGGACGGGGCAATGGCCCGGCGCGTTGGCCGCAGGTGCGGGCACAACAACCGGCCTACGTCACCGCCCAACTGCAGCATTACGCAGCCCGTGCTCGTTACCAGGCAAACGCCAAAGGGACGCCTACTGGCGCAGAATTAATGTATGACATCGCCAAGCGTCTGACCGAAGACGATATCAAAGCGCTGACTGCCTACCTGCAAGGTCTGCGCTAAAACCCATACCCCTCAGCCGCATCGCGGGTGAGGGGTTGTTCTGCATTGCCGAACACCGGCTCGGCCGAAACGAGGAGTCTCCATGAAGAAATTTCTGATGGGCATCGCCGTGATCGCTCTCTTCACGGTGGTCATTTCGACCGTCGGGATGCTGCGCCATGCGGGCCATTCCAGCGTTGCGCACCGCGCTACGGTTGCGCATATTTCCGTGCATAACGCCGCCACCGGAGCGAGTGAAAAAACCAGCGGTATGGCCGAAGAAAGTGATACGGCAGACGTGCCATCCGGCTTTTCGCCCATTGCCGCGGCAGTTGCCGCCACGACCCCATCCGTCGCTGCGGCGATCCCCTCGCGTTGGATCGATGGCAAGAACTACGCCACGCTCGTGCCGGCGCAGCCGACCTCGGCATCGCCCGACAAAGTCGAGGTGGTGGAGGTGTTCTGGTACGGCTGCCCGCATTGCTTCGCAATCGACGCGTCGCTGGAAGCGTGGCGCAACAAAACCAAGGCTCCCTACGTGGAGTTCACCCGAGTGCCAGTAATGTGGGGCCCCGTGCACAAAGCGCACGCGCGCTTGTTTTATACGATTGCGGCGCTAGGCAAGCTCGAACAACTGCATTCGGTGACCTTCCGAGAGATCCACGTCAAGAACAATCCGCTGGTCTCGCGCACGGGTGACGAACAGGAAACCGAGCAGTTACAGAAGCGATTCTTGACGGAAAATGGGGTCAGTGCAGCCGACTTTGACAAGACCTACCGCTCTTTTTCGGTGGAGAGCAAGTTGGCCCGCGCGGATGAGTTGAGCAAGCGCTATAAAGTCGCGGGCGTGCCTTTCTTTGTGGTCAACGGCAAGTACACCACCGACGTCGGCATGTCGGGCGGCGAACCACAGTTGCTCACCCTGATCGACGACTTGGCCGCAGCCGAACACAAGCACTGATCGGAGCATCTATCGATCGCAACACGCCCGCCTAGTGCGGGCGTGTTCGTTTTGGGGCCTGCGTGCACCACCAGTAGACGCGCATCACGAGGCATTTACGCCTCGCAGCGGCGCGACCACCGACCTGCGCCCTGGTGATTCTCGACCTCCGCGCGGGCCTTAGTGGGGCACGACCCCGTTCTGTTGGATATAAGTCGCTCGATCGGTCTTCAGGTAACGGCGACTCACCGCGGGGTTACCCTCCTTCGGTGCCCCGCGCGCGTAAGCTGCCGCCGTTTCCCGTACCACCGCGTCCCTTCTCGCAGACGCGGCCCGAGCGGCGTTGGACTTCGCCTGCGCGCGCGTGCCTGCCTGCGCGTTTGCATCTGGCGTTTTTGGCGCCGCGGTTTTGGCGATGGCCGCTGGAGGGACTACCGTTGCCGCTAGCGTGGCAGCGGCCGGCGTCTCCGGTGCAGATCCCGCTGTCGTCGCGGGGACTGTGTCGGCGACCTCGCTCGTATACAACACCACGCAGGTTGCGCCGGCGGTGGGTATATTCGTCAGGGACTGCGCACCAGCGGCGTCCGTACAGCTGTAAGTGGTCTGGACGGTGACGGCCTGCGCCACAACGGGCAGCACAGCGCAGCAACACAGTAACGGCAATAATCTCTTCATGACAGATCCCTCCAGACGGAGATATTGGAATGCGTCGGTTAAAAGGCCGGCGCGGGTAATGCAATCCTGGTAAGACTTCCGTTTCACGGCACGATCCAATCGCTTTCGGGTACCACCTGCCCATCCGGGCCAAAGTGCACGAGGTAGGCGCCTTTGGACGCAAAGCGTTGATCTGATCCGAGCGACAGGCGGGGGTAAACCGTCGTGCCTTCTCTTTGCAGGAAACGGCTGCCTGCGCCGCGCAAGGACTGTAGCGCCACGGGTCCACGACTCTCGGAGGCTACCCCGGTGTTTGACCCTTCCTGCAGACGCACGTGGCTGGAGGTACTGCTGAAATATTCCGACTCGGCGCGAGCGAGTTCGCGCCGATCAATCATTGCTTCCGCACGTTCGATCAAATAATCGCGGTGCAGATTGTTGAGCATTTCGGCGATGGTGTCAGTGAAAAACGAAAACGCAAAAAACACCTCCGATTGCATCGTCTCATCCACTAGCGGCAGCTTGCGCTGCGCGAGCCAAGCACGAAAGTACGACAAATTTCCCGTTCTTAGCGCCGGCAGCTCATACGGATAGATGACACCGGAGACCGAGCGCCACGGTGTTGGCAATACAGTCGGATCGGCCACGCCCAGCGTGCCGGAGAACCAGATCTGACCACGGGGCGGAGTCAGATCGGCCAATGCGGGCAACTCTTCAGCGGGCAACCAGATCACGACCGCATCTTCTGCTGTCAGATCCGCCATCGCGGTGGCCAGCGCGACGTGGTCTCCCTGTGGCAGCACCCGTACGGTGGACTGGATACGGGATCCAGACAACGCCCCGGTGAGCGCAGCACATGCCGCTGTGGCTGCGACATCGGTACCGCGCAGCTGTACGACGCGGCGGATAGGCGCGGGGTTCGATTCACGCCAATAGTGGGCGAGGACTCGCGCCTCCAGATTCACGCCGGCATTGAAGTAGAGCGTGTAGCGCGGGGACACCGAGGGCGAGGCCACGCTCGGAAACCAGCACGGCACCGCCGCCCGATCACAGAACGCATCCACCGCACCCCAATCGTGGCCGCCGAGACCCGAGACCAGCGCAAAGACCGGCGCTTTTGCATACAACGCGTCGAGCTGTTCGGACCAGGTCTCCGGTGCACCTTGCAGTTTCCAAAGGTCGAGCGCCCAACGGCGCTCTGTCCCTAACACCAGTTCAGCCGCGGAGGTCATGTGGTGGCGTGTGACGGACCCGGCCACTTTGGTGCTACCGTTCTTCTGCTGCACAATGCGCGTCACCATATCGATGAAAACCGCGCGCCGTGCCGGCGCGACATCCGGCGTAATCACCGTCGCAATGCGAATCGTGTCAGCCGTAACGCCGGGGGACCAGCTCACTGACAAGCCTTTGAGGTAGCCCACCAATGCGCTCAGGTCCGCAGGCTCCAGCGCATAACGAGGCATCACTGCGCTGGCGAGTCGTCCATCCGGATAACGGCCGCTGCGCACCAAATTGCCCACTTCATTGTCCGTATAGGGCTCGTGCCGCAAATTGAAGGCCTTGCCTGTGCGGGGGTCCATCGTCGCAATGACTCGATCGCCGACACCAAACAGCGCATTTCCGGTAATAGGGGGTGTCTGCACTTCCCCCTCCACGCCGCCCATCCCACTAGGCCGGTGGCAGTGCGCGCAGGCTGAAATTTCGCCGGGCTCAATGGAAGCCCCTTGGCGTACACCAGTTAGTAAGGCGCCGTTACCTAGGACACCGTCCTCATAGATTCTGCGACCCACTGCATCCGCCTGCACGGACCGGGCGCCGAGCATCGACAGCATCAGCAGGACATAGGCGACACCACGCCCCAGTGGGGGCACTCGATAGGCCTCTACATAGCGCCTGCGGATGCCAGGTGTCTTCACGGCGGCTCCGTTCCCAATAGTTCGAGATCAAAGCGCAACACTTCATGGGGACCGAGGTCGCTGTCGCGGCCGCGTTCGCCGTAGCCCAATGCCGCAGGCAGCACGACCTTCCATCGAGAGCCCACCGGCATTAACTGCAGCACTTCTTTGAGGCCCGGGATCGTCTGCGCCACAATCAGTCGGCCGGCGGATCCATCTTCGGGACTGGCGTCGAACTCCACGCCGCTCAGCAAAGTGCCGCGATAACGCACTTGCACAACGCTGTGCAGCGTCGGCTTGACGCCTGCACCGGCGCTCTCAATTTGGTACTGCAACCCACTGGCAGTAATCACCACACCGGGAACGGTCCCGTTCTTCTGCAAGAACTGCGCACCATCTTGGCGTGCGCTCTCGCCTTGCTGCCTTCGATTCATCACCATGTTCTTGCGCATTTCCTGCTGCACGCGCGACATGATGGCTTTTAACTCTTTTTCTGAAATGAGCAGAGCTTTCGTATTGTCAGACAAGCCATCCCTAAATCCGCGAAGCAGCATTTCAATGTCTATATCAATTTTGTCTTTGCGTAAGGTATGGGCGGTCTGGGCGCCGATGGCATAGCTTTCCTGCGCAGCCTGGGTTCTAAAAATAGCGGCCTCGTCCGCATACGCCACTGTGGCCCAGCAGAAAAAAAACCAACTGAAAATAAATAGCCGAGTCACGTTCGATCGCTCCTTACAGAGACCACGGGCTGCGATCTGGCAGATCGCAGCCCGTGGCTATCGCTGATCCAACATCAGCGCGCCGTGGTCACCGTGACGGTCGTGCTACTGGTCGTGCCATACGCATTCACCACATTCACGCGGAATGTGTAGATTGTGTTCAGTACCAGACCGGTCACGGTCGTGCTTGTCGCCGATGCAGCCAACGTAGTGCTGGTCACGGTGCCCGTCCAAACCGCGCCGGTGACGCGCTGGAGCTGGACGCTCGTGATGGGCGCGCCGTTGGCAGCACCCAGCGCCCAACTGAGCGTTACCGAGCGGGTACCCGTGCCCGCCACGCCCGCAGCAACCGGTGTGGCCGACACGCCGAGCGGTGCATTCGCGAGTTGCGCAGCGGTCACCGTGGCAGACAGTGCACTGTTCGCTGAATTACCGGTCGCATTGACCGCAACCAAGTAATACCGATACTGGTACCCCGTCGTCAGTGACCCCGCCGGTGTCAGCCAGTTCGTGCCGGTGACTCCCGTGGCCACGGCCACAGCCGTCACCCAGGTTCCTGCGGCGGCCGTTCGATAGGCCTGCAGTATCTTGTACGTCAGCCCAGCCGCTGGGGCGTTAAAGGTCAACGAGATGGAGGGCGCTGCCGTGCTGGCCGGGGCCGCCTTTGCGGTGGGCGCAGCGGGCGTCGCTGGTGGGCCACTGGTGGTCGCGCTGAGTGGCGCGGTGTAGCCACTCGTACCCGCCGAGTTCACGGCCATCACGCGCAAGTAATAGGTTGTGTTGGCGGTCAACCCCGGTGCCGTGAGACTTGTACCCGCGACCCCAGCGGTACTGACAAGCCCGGTCGTAAAGCCGGCATTCGTCGCACGCTGTACGGTGTAGGACACGGCCGGACCGGTAGTAGGCGCTGTCCAACTGACAGTAATGCTGTTGGTCGTGATCGAGGACAGGGCCAACCCTGTGGGCACACTGGGCGTCACATAGCCGGCTTGTGTCGAGAAGGTCACCGTACCGGCCGCTCCCGACTGACCGTTGGCCGTCGCGACGACGCTCAGGGTGTAAGTCGTTGCGCGGAGTAATCCACTGATCGCCGCTGTCGTACCACTGATGGCGACCGCCGGGCCAGCCGGCAGTCCAGATACGGTATACACCACACCACTATTGGACCCTGCCAGCGTCCACGACAAGGTCGCGCTCGTGATCAGGCCCGTAGCAGTCACAACTGGGGCGGCCGGCAGCGTCCGCACGGACGTGGCTGCGGTCGCCGCCCCACTACCCGACACGTTCGTCGCCGCCACCGAGAAGGTATACGACGTGTTCGGCGTCAGCCCCGTGATGGTCGCCGTCGTTCCAGAGATCCCCACCGAGCCCCCACCGGTCACTGCATACGTTAAGCCCGTTGCGCTCACAGGCGCTGCCCAGGTCACCACAGCGCTAGTGGTAGTGACGGTACTGACGAGTACGCCACTCACCGCAGCCGGCAAGGTCAGGATCGCCGCGCTATCGGCAGACGGTGCGCTGTTGCCCGTGCCGTTGATAGCCAAGATCGAGAACACGTAACTCGTGTTCGAGGTCAGGCCCGTGATCGCCGCACTCGTACCCGTGATCGTTGCCACCGCGCCCGTTGCCAACGCGCCACCAGCCGATCCGCGGACCGCG
>SESH01002779.1_pt1 | contig 36350 bp, 27 predicted proteins | sample 3171561 | NCBI WGS metagenome assembly SESH01 (sample SAMN10866947, study PRJNA518727) | freshwater metagenome | biome: subpolar coniferous forest; feature: holomictic lake; material: water; isolation source: holomictic Lake 442 2011 16.5 m and 2014 13 m | place: Canada: near Kenora, Ontario
GCCCTTTTGGTCAATCTCTTGATTTAGCGCCAGGAACAAAGCTTCTTCGGCCGGCGATACCCTGCGAGTCGCCGGTGCTGCTACAGCTATTCCCATTCCAGCGCTCCCTTATTCCACTCGTACACAAAACCAATTGTTAGCACGGCAAGGAATATGATCATTGACCAAAACCCAAAAAGCCCTATTTTACTCAGCGATATTGCCCACGGGAAAAGGAAAGCAACCTCGAGATCAAAAATTATAAAAAGTATCGATACAAGATAGTAACGCACATCAAACTTTATTCGCGAATCTGAAAAGGGCGCAAAACCACACTCATAGGGTGAAAGCTTCTCACTATCGGGGTTGCTCGGCCCGATAAGGAAAGCAGCAACAATCGCTCCTCCGGATACCACTAAACCAATGGCCAGAAAAACGAGTATGGGGAAATATCCGTACGCAATCGGGCTGGTCATGCAGGACCTCAGCTTCGAGTCTGGCAACTACGAGTTACATAAACACAACGAAGATACTAGATTAACTTCGGGCATATCGGCTAGGCGAGGGAAGCGTAACCTGGAACTACTATAATCTTTAGCTTCCATGTAACGACCAAACGAATCACATAGATAAACATATGCGCTAGACTAAAAATAGGCGGCAACAAATTATCTGTTTTGGCGCGAGTGACGGGACTTGAACCCGCGGCCTCCGGCGTGACAGGCCGGCGCTCTAACCAACTGAGCTACACCCGCATTAATCCAATAACTTAGTAATAACCGCTTCACACTTTGTCACGCTGGGCGCCAGCCTTAACTTACCCGCCCCCTGCGCAACCTAAGAACCTTCTAACCGAGCCAAGACGCCCTGTCAACGTGATCTCGTCCCAAAAATGGACTAAATCTTTTCACCCCCCACTACCTCCCCGGACGCAGCGACGGCGGCGAGGCCCCCTTACAACTGGAATTGGCGACGACGGAGGGCGTCCAGCCGTTCATAAGCCTGGGCCATACCATCGGGAACATCCCGATTTTCAACCGCATCGGGCCCGCCGAACCTAGTCATCGCTGCCTCGAAAGCCCGTTCAAGATGGGCTGCCACGTCCAGATCATCCTGATCAAGCGCCAGATGGAGGACGGCCAGGATGCGATCACCGAGTCGTCGCTCCGCTGCGGAGGCGGATGCAGAATCCAAAGTAATTGAAGCCGCACGTGCCATAGCTTCGCGCAGCAGACCCTTAACCAAGGAGTCGTTGCGACCGACCGCTAACCGCAAAACCTCTACGGTCTGATCATCAAGTTGCCAGTCAGCCGTCACAAGCACCCCCGCGTCCGAAATCAACCCAAAGGATAGCGCAGAACACGACATTCCCGCCGCTACTAACCGCAATCAAAGCGTACTGCAACAAAAAGGCTTGGTGGGCGATGACGGGATCGAACCGCCGACATTCTCGGTGTAAACGAGACGCTCTACCGCTGAGCTAATCGCCCGAATTTTCACTGCATCCTGCCAATCGGTCGAGATAAAACCGGCCGGGTCCGCCACTCAAGCTACACTTGATCCTTACATTCCCTATAGCCCACTTCGGACTTGCGCGCAAGTGACCAACCGCCCCAACCTCCGCAGCTAAGTTCAGTGACGAACCACGTCATCGTGATCCGACTCGGCGGCCTTGGCGGCTACGGCGTCAATCTCAACCGGCTCCGACCACTCGATAGGAACAAGAGGCCGAGTCAAGGCGTTGCGCAGCACGTCATCGACAGTCGCCACCGGGACGATGGTAAGTCCGCGTTTGACATTATCGGGAATTTCAGCGAGGTCCTTCTCATTATCCTTGGGAATCAAAACTGTTTTGAGTCCGCCACGCAACGCCGCCAGCAATTTTTCCTTCAAGCCGCCTATCGGCAGCACACGCCCCCGCAAAGTAATCTCGCCGGTCATCGCCACGTCCTTGCGCACCGGTATCCCGGTCAGGACCGACACGATGGAGGTACACATAGCCACTCCGGCCGACGGACCATCCTTCGGGGTAGCCCCCTCCGGAACATGGACGTGTATGTCCTTTTTTTCGAAGCTATTGGGCTTGATGCCGAACTCTGCGGAACGCGACTTGACGTATGATTCGGCGGCCTGCACCGATTCCTTCATAACCTCGCCAAGCTTGCCGGTGCTGGTGATCTTGCCCTTGCCCCGCAAGGAGACCGCTTCGATCGATAGAATCTCCCCCCCGACCTCGGTCCAGGCCAGCCCGGTAGTCACCCCGACCAAATCCAGGAGTTCAGCCTCACCAAAGTGGTAGCGCCGCACGCCCGCGTACTTGTCAAGGTTGCGCCTTGTAATATGAACCTTATCCAAGCCCTTCATCAAAATGTCTTTAAGCGACTTACGGGCTAGATTAGCAATTTCACGCTCAAGGTTGCGCACGCCCGCCTCGCGCGTGTAGTAACGGATGACATCCCGCAGTGCATCGTCGGAAAGCGCGAACTCCCCTTTCTTAAGACCATGTAGCTTAGTCTGTTTATCCATAAGATGGCGTTTGGCAATCTCGACCTTCTCATCCTCTGTATAGCCGGAGACCCTGATTATCTCCATGCGGTCCAACAACGGTTGCGGCATCCGCATGGTATTCGCGGTACAGACGAACATCACATCTGAGAGATCATAGTCAACTTCAAGATAATGGTCATTGAATGCCGAGTTTTGTTCAGGATCAAGAACCTCAAGCAACGCCGATGATGGATCACCACGCCAGTCGGCACCGAGCTTGTCAACCTCGTCAAGCAAAAACAAAGGATTTGAAGCCTTGGCCTTCTTCATGCCCTGGATAATCCTGCCAGGCATCGATCCGATATAGGTCCGGCGATGGCCCCGCACCTCGGCCTCATCGCGCACACCGCCCAAAGACATGCGAACAAAGTTTCGCCCCGTCGCCCGCGCAATCGACTTGCCAAGAGAAGTTTTGCCAACACCTGGCGGCCCAACCAAGCAGAGAATCGGCCCCTTGACCTTAACTACACGCTGCTGGACGGCAAGGTACTCAAGTATACGCTCCTTGACCTTTTCCAGTCCATAATGGTCATTATTGAGTACCGTTTCGGCGCCCTTGATATCTCGCCTTACCTTGGTCCGTTTCTTCCACGGAATATTGAGCATCCAGTCAAGATAATTACGCACGACCGTCGCCTCGGCCGACATAGGACTCATGGAGCGCATCTTTTTAAGTTCGGCAAGCGCCTTCTCGCGCGCCTCTTTGGAGAAGCGGGTTTTATTGATGCGCTCTTCCAGCTCTGCCGACTCGTCGCGGCCATCCTCTGACTCGCCAAGCTCCTTCTGAATCGCCTTCATCTGCTCGTTGAGATAGTACTCGCGCTGAGTTTTCTCCATCTGCCGCTTGACACGATTGCGGATGCGCTTTTCTACCTGAAGCACGCCAATTTCACCTTCCATGAAGGCGTAAACGCGCTCCAAACGCTCACTGACCACTGCAATCTCAAGCAATTGCTGCTTTTCAGGGATTTTCAGGGCCAAATGTGAGGCGACCGTATCGGCAAGTTTGCTTGGCTCTTCAATCTGGTTAATCGAAACCAATACCTCCGGCGGAATCTTTTTATTTAGCTTGATGTACTGTTCAAATTGAGAGACAACAGCGCGAGTTAGCGCCTCCAGTTCCTGGACCTCGCCAAGCTTTTCCTCTATCAATTCGGCGCTAGCTTGAAAGAAATTCTCATTATCGGAGTAGCGGGTAATCACAGCCCGCGGCCCACCTTCAACCAAGACTTTCACTGTGCCGTCGGGCAACTTTAGGAGTTGCAACACAGTCCCGATCGTACCGACGGTGAAAATGTCCGCCGGCTGCGGATCATCCATGGCAGCATTTTTCTGGGTGACCAGCAGGATTTGCTTGTCATCCCTCATCACATCTTCCAGCGCCCGCACAGATTTATCCCGCCCGACAAACAGCGGCACAATCATATGCGGAAACACGACAACATCGCGAAGCGGCAGAACAGGGTAAAGTATGCCGCCGGTAATTTCGAACATGTTACCATGCCTCTTGTGTGGACAGTTCTATGCACGTACAGACCGCCGCCGGCATGACGTCCGAACCTGAAAAAATATCGGGAAACCTCCCGACCCCTATCTCACTCGGCTTAACCAATGCATTTTCAGCCCTTCAAGCGCCGGGCTTCTTTTCACTGCGCCGGTCGGAATAGATATAGAGCGGCTTGGTCAGCCCTTCCACCACCTCCTTGGTGATGGTGATCTGTTCGACACCTTGCAGGCCGGGCAATTCGTACATCGGCTCCAGCAGGATGTTTTCCATGATCGAACGCAGGCCCCGAGCGCCGGTCTTGCGCGCTATCGCCTTGTGGGCTATACTCTTGCGTGCATCCTCGGTAAACTCGAGCCGGACATCCTCCATCTCAAACAAACGTTGATACTGCTTGACCAGCGCATTCTTCGGCTTGGTAAGAATTTCGGTCAGCGCTAGCTCATTGAGATCGGTCAAGGTCGCCACTACCGGCAGACGGCCGACAAATTCGGGAATAAGACCAAACTTCAATAAGTCTTCAGGCTCGCAGTCACGCAGAATGTCGCCGGTGCCGCGCTCGTCGGGACCTCGCACGTCAGCGCCAAAACCAATCGAGGTTCCGCGGCCACGCTGGGCAATGATCTTGTCGAGCCCGGAGAAGGCACCGCCACAAATGAACAAGATGTTGGTAGTGTCTACCTGAAGAAACTCCTGCTGCGGATGCTTACGACCCCCCTGGGGCGGCACCGAAGCAATGGTCCCCTCCATAATCTTAAGCAGGGCCTGCTGCACACCCTCTCCCGAAACATCGCGGGTAATAGAAGGATTGTCCGACTTACGGCTAATCTTGTCGACCTCGTCGATATAGACGATACCACGTTGTGCGCGCTCGACATTATAATCGGCCGACTGAAGCAGCTTCAGAATAATGTTCTCGACATCTTCACCGACATAGCCAGCCTCCGTCAGCGTGGTGGCGTCGGCCATGGTGAACGGCACGTCGATGATTCGCGCCAGAGTCTGCGCCAGCAGGGTCTTGCCGCAACCCGTCGGCCCAATGAGCAGTATGTTGGACTTGGCGAGTTCGACCTCGCCATGCTTACTGCCATTGGCCAGCCGCTTATAGTGATTATGTACGGCCACAGCAAGAACGCGCTTGGCATGGGTCTGCCCGATTACATAGTCGTCAAGTACAGCGTAGATGTCCTTAGGCGATGGCACCCCATCGCGAGTCTTCACGAGGGTAGTTTTATTTTCCTCACGAATGATGTCCATGCACAACTCGACGCATTCATCACAGATGAACACGGTCGGGCCGGCAATAAGCTTGCGGACCTCATGCTGACTCTTACCACAGAACGAGCAATAGAGCGTGTTCTTAGAATCGCTGCCGCTGGACTTAGCCATCTCGTCTCCGTAACCCCACAACACCACTAGTGGCGCAGTTACACAAATCATGTTCGCCGCGTTCACATTAAAGTAGCGAACAGGTACCCATGTCGCCGTACCGACTTGTTACCTACTTCGCCGCAGCGACACGTCATTCAACACTACTTTACCGGCCGCGTTCAACCATTTATTAGAGCCACCCCCCGCACAAAACGACACTGGTTAATTTGCCGCCGGGCGGGTAAAGTACAGGAGACGGGGTTAAATGTCGTTGGAAGGATGCGGGCGCTTGACCACAACCTCATCGATCAGACCGAACGCCTTGGCCTCCTGCGGCGACATGAACTTGTCGCGTTCCATGGTTGCCTCTATCACATCGATGGTTTGGCCGGTGTGGTGAGCATAAATTTCATCAAGGTGTCGGCGCAGGGTCAGGATTTCGCGAGCCTGAATCTCGATGTCCGCCGCTTGGCCCTGGGTTCCGCCCGATGGCTGATGCAGCATGATTCTGGCGTTGGGCAGACAGAAGCGTTTGCCTGGGGCGCCAGCGGCCAAAAGCAATGAGCCCATTGATGCGGCTTGACCGACGCATACCGTTGACACATCGGGGCGGATGTACTGCATCGTATCGTATATGGCGAGGCCAGCCGTAACGATTCCACCTGGGGAGTTGATATAGAACGAAATGTCCTTGGTCGGATTTTCCGATTCCAAGAACAGCATCTGAGCCGTGATCACGCTGGCGATGCCATCATTGACGCCGCCAGTGAGGAAGATGATGCGCTCCTTGAGCAGGCGGGAATAAATATCATACGCCCGCTCGCCCCGATTGGTCTGCTCGATGACCATCGGCACCAGGGTACTCATGTGTGTCCCAAATTGATTCATACCAGCCCGTTCTCCCCGTTACCCGCCCTTCCAAGCTTATCCAGCCTACCGTTCCCCGGTCAGGCCGCCACTGCCTCGTTGGGTTCGCGGCGCAACTCATCCATGGATACGGTACGATCGGTGACACGAACCAGTTCAAGAACAAAATCAACGACCTTGTCCTCGAACAATGGGGCCCGCAGCCCTTCGATCGCCTGTTCGTTCTTTTGGTAAAGTTCGATCACCTCGCGCTCGTGGCCGGGATAGCGCCGAGCCTCTTCAATCATCGCCCGTTTAATCTCTTCAGGTGTGACCCGGATATTGTTACGACGGCCGACCTCGGCGATCAAAAGCGCAAGCCTGACCCTGCGTTCGGCAATAGCGCGGTATTCAGCCTTGACCGTCTCCTCATCACGACCGACTTCATCTGCGGATAATCGCCCCTCCAGTTTTTCACGCTCCCACTGATTCCACACCGCCGCCAACTCAACGTCAACCATAGAGGGTGGGACAAGGAAAGTGTATTCCAAAGCCAGCTTATCAAGCAGTATCCGCTTAAGCCGTCGCCTGCTCAGCTCGGCAAATTCTTCTTTCAGGCGCGAACGCGCCGATTCTAGGAGCGCATCCAGATCGTCAAGCCCAAATCGCTTGGCCATTTCATCATCGATCTGCATTACCACCGGGCTGCGCAGTTCCTTGATGTCAACCTCGAAGATGGCTTGGCGACCGGCCACGCCCGCTTCCTGGTAGTCGGCCGGAAATTCGACCTTGAGCTGTCTGTGCTCGCCAGCCCTGGACCCCATCAGCCCCGCTTCGAAATCAGGCAGGAAGGTGCCCTTACCCAACGGCAGTTCATGTGCTTGGGCGCTCATGCCCTCCATGCTCTCGCCATCAACGGTACCGGCAAAATCGATCAGGAGCACATCGCCTTCAGCGGCCCCGCGATCTTCTGTCATCGGTTCGCTGGCACCCATTTGATCGGCAAGCTTGCGAAGCATTTCCCCGACCAACTCATCGGTTACCTCGGTCACCGGTCGCTCCAGCGCGATAGCGCCGAAATCACCAGGCTCGATATCGGGCATCTCCTCGACTTCAAGCGTGTATTCCAGGTCGTTACCCTCATTGTAGTGCGCTCCTCGGAAGACCGGCTGAACCGCCAAGCGCAAACCGCGCTCGCTGGTCGCCTGCTTAGCACTCTGGGAAACCGCCTTCTCCACGACCTCTTTGATTACAGAGCCGCCGAATCGTTTAGTGACGACCGCCAGCGGAATCTTGCCCGGCCGGAAGCCCGGCAATTTCACAGTCCGTATCAGGTCCTGGAGCTTGGCCTGGACCTGGGCGTCAATCTCCTGAGCAGGGATGACAACCTTGAATTCGCGCTTAAGGCCGGCGACGCTAATCTCGGTAATCTGCATGTGCCTAACAACCTATCAGAAATTACGTCCCGTCTTCGCCAAGGCGGGACCAGAAGCGGCATAGTCCGTGGTGCGGGCGAAGGGACTCGAACCCCCACGACTCACGTCACTGGAACCTAAATCCAGCGCGTCTACCAATTCCGCCACGCCCGCATCGGCTACCGCCGCGCACGGCCACTCACCGCCACCGGTCGCCCGGCGCGGCAGTTCCTATAGCATAAGGATTTTGCCGCTAACAGGCTAATCGCAAAAATGCGAAACTAGTCGGTGCAGGTAGGACCGATAGCCTTTGATGTTTACACACCAAAGGCCCCCTCAAACGGCGGGCGCCCGCATCCGCGAGGCTTGCCTTCGCGCCATTAGGCGCGGGGCAGCAGTCGCTGCCTCATGCCGCAATAAGCTCACTGAAAACTTGGCGGAACACCGTCACCGCCAATGTCCTTAATTCATCGCACGAATCGGGGCGCTCATAATGGACGCTGAATCGCACATGAAGGATACCGGCTTGATCCCGAGACAGCTCCAACACCCGAGCGGTATTTACCAACCTGCCGTCGATTACCCGGCGATATACCGCACCGGCCGCCACCACTTCCTCGTTCCTGACTGCCCTGACTGTCCCTAAGCGCATGTTGCCCCCCTCGGACGCCGTGTCATCCTACCCCGATCTATGCCCCCGACTTATGCCGGAGCATACCCGCCAGCGCACTTGAGAAACTACATTAGCCAACCGCCGCAACTTGATGCGTCGAAGCGTCGCAATGCCGTCAGGACGGCGGCGCTGTGACATATTCAGCATAGTCTAAGCCGAGCCAAAATCGCCGGCAACGCCTCGGGCAGGTCATCGGCGATCAGACCAGGACCGATGGCGGCGGCAGCCTCGCCATGCAGCCAAGTCGCGGCACAGGCAGCCTCGAACGTCGCCATACCCTGAGCCAACAGCCCGACCGCCAATCCTGCCAGCACATCGCCCGAACCTGCGGTGGCAAGGTCGGGCGGGGCGTTCGCATTGATCGCGGCGCGGCCATCAGACGCGGCAATCACGCTGTCGGCACCCTTGAGCAGCACCACCGCCCCACTGCGCGCCGCTGCCGCCCGTGCCCGAGCCAGCTTTGAGCCAAGCCCCGCCTCAACGGGAAACAGCCGGGCAAACTCGCCCTCATGGGGGGTAAGCAGGCAGTTGTCAGACAACCGCTCAAACAGAGCGTCCGGCATCCCGGCAAACGCCATCAGCGCATCGGCGTCAAGCACAACGGCCGGACCTGGAGCAGGCACCACAGCCAGCGCCGCCAGCACTCGCTCGCAAAGGTCCAAGGACATGCCGTTGCCGGGTCCAAGCAGTACGGCATTGCGTCTTGGATCAGACAACAGAGCCACAAAGCCCGCAACGTCCGCGACCGACTCGACCAACTGCACCGTCAGGGCACCCGCGTATATAGCAAACGCATCAGACGGACATGCGACGGTGACCAGACCGGCACCGACTCGCATGGCCGCTCGGGCAGCCAACCGCGCCGCTCCGGTCATGCGGCCACCGCCGTTGATCAAGGCATGACCACGACTGAATTTATGGCCGCCCAACCGAGGCCAGGGATAATAACCGAGCCATGACCCAGGATCGTTTTCCACCGCAAGCGGCCGAACCTCGTTCAGCACCAGAGCGGGAATGCCGATATCAATCACGCGAAGCGCACCGCAAAGCTCGCGCCCCGGCAGCAGCAGGTGACCGGGCTTCTTGTGAAAAAAGCTCACAGTCAATTCAGCCTGGAGCGCCGCTCCCAACACTTGACCGCTATCGCCGCAGACGCCACTTGGAACGTCAACAGCGACCACCGGCAGCCGTCGCGCCGCCACCATCTCGACCACCGCCCGCGCCGTCCCCTCCAGAGGCCGAGACAAACCGGCACCAAACAGCGCGTCGACCACAATAGGCCTGTCAACAATTAGCCCATCAGCAATTAGCCCATCAGCAATAGGCTCACCTCCGGCCAGCGCACCAAAAAGCGAGTCGACCGGACCGGACCAGCGCTCGGCAGCAAGTGCAGCGTCGCCCCTAAGTGCCGCACGACTTCCCAACAGACCCAACCGCACCGGCCAGCCCGCATCACGCAGCAGGCGCGCCACAACAAACCCATCGCCACCATTGTTGCCGGGGCCACACAGCACCACCACCGGCTGTTTCCGCCAGCGCTCCCTAATCAAGTCGGCAATGCCTGCCCCGGCATTTTCCATCAGCACGATGCCAGGCACCCCACCGGCGATGGCAAGCGCGTCGGCTCTGGCCATTTCGGCGACCGTCAACAGCGCGCCCATGGTTCAGAGCCCCGCAATCAGGTTACGAAAGGTCTGAACCTCAGCAAGCGCGCCCCTGCGCACAAAACCGATATCGGAGCCGGCGATCACCAGCCGGCAACCGACCTCCAGCAGCCGCGCCGTCGTCCGCAGCGGACTGGGAATGCTGCCGTACCAAACGCCGCTTCGGGAGGCGCTATCAAGAATGGCACACTCGGCGCGGTCGATCAGGGCGCTCACCAAAGGATCATCGAAACGACCAAGCCGGCCGACGCTTGCCGACAAATCGTAGGGGCCGATAAAGAGCATGTCGACCCCCGGAACCTCAGCGATTTCCGCTATCGCATCAACGCCTTGCACCGTCTCGATCTGACAGATCACCATCAGGTTGTCCGCTGCGGTGTCGCGATAACACTCACCGGCAAGGCCATAGTCCGACGCCCGCACCGAGCTGTATGCGGCCCCCCTCACCCCCAAGGGCGGATAACGGGTGGCAGCGACCGCCGCCCGTGCCTCATCCGCCGAGCTGATCGCCGGGAACATCAGCCCTTCGACACCAAGGTCGAGCGCGCGTTTGACATAGACAGCGTCGTTCCAGGGCACCCTCATCAGCGGAACCGCCCCGCTAGCCGATACGGCATGCATCAAGCCCATGGCATCGAGCAGCGCCCCCGGCCCGTGCTCGTGATCGATCATCACACAGTCATAGCCGGCAAGGGCGACGATCTCAGCCGCAATCGGCGACACCATGTTGAGCCAACAACCAAGCACCCGCTCATCGCCAGCCAATCGCCGTTTCAAAGGGTTCTCACGATACATGCCGCACTCCGCCCGCTGCCGCAATCATTGTACATCAATGGACCCGAAAACCCTTGCGTCACCGAATGGGGTTGGCTAAGTCTTAATTCGTACGCCGTCCCCATCGTCTAGAGGCCTAGGACACTGCCCTTTCACGGCGGCGACAGGGGTTCGAATCCCCTTGGGGACGCCAATTGCAGCAAAAATTTTATTAGACCCTCGGATATTGATCATGTCATGCGCTAAGCCACGCGCTAAACACGAATGAAGGCAGCGCAATAACCACGCATATGGGCAGCGCAATCTGCACAAGGGCGGCGCAATCATTTTGTGATGTATTCCCCGTGGACCCGGCCGGCACGGCGCGGTAAAGCTTTCAAATAAACTGCCGGGAAGGCTGGGGGGTAACTATGGCTAGCATTTCAATCTTTAACACTGCGGCCCGTAGTGCTGCGATCACCGCTATCGCACTCGCCCTGACGGCGGCATCAAACCCGGTTTGGGCTGAAAACGCCGTCGTGTCGGCCGAAGCGGCCACCGCCCTCATCGGCAGCCTTGATGCTGGCTTGCGCCAGTGGTTTCCGCCTACCGGCTCGACCACCAACTACCGTTGGGACGGACTGCCGAAGGTAACGGTGAACGGGGCAAGTTACGACGTTGACCTTCCTTCGCTTCAGATCAACGGCGAGGATGGTGACCGGGTCGAGGTCGGCGTGATCAAGCTGGCGCTCACCCCCGACACCGACGGCTCATGGAGCGTGGGCATCGTCCTGCCCTCCCCGATCGCCCTTCTCAATGCCGACGGCAAGCAGGATGGCGAGTTAGCCATCGGAACCCAGAACTTTCGTGGCCGCTGGTTGCCCTCGCTTGGCACTTTCATCAAGGCCGAAGCCAGCTACGGTGATCTCAAGGCAATCTCACGCAAGGACCCGACCCGACTCGAGATCGGCAGCATCGCCCTACGCTCCGATCTGGATGAACAACCGGCCGGGCGGTGGACCGGACCCAGCACCGTGACCATCGACAGGCTGACCGCAATAGATGAACACGGGGTCATGGTGGCGCGACTCGGGAGCATTGCACTCGACGCGACTGTAACCGGGATGGATATCGCCCATGCCATCACGCTAGGGGGCCAGAACGATACGCCCACCCCCCCCGGCAAGGATGCTACCGGCAAGGGAAAATCTAGCCATATCAAGGCCACCCAGGCCGCCGTGCAGCGCCGGCTCGACATCTTGCACAATCTTTTGGCCGGAGCTTCGACCAAGCTGCGTATCGGTGAATTGACCATGACCGCCCCAGGCGACGGCGGCGCCATCTCCGTTGCCCAGGTAACGGCACACGGCGGCATAAAGGGACTGGACCAGGGCAAGTCTGAACTTACGATCGGATACGAACATAGCGGACTAAAGATAGTGCCCAGCCCCGGCCCCCAAGAATTCCTGCCGGAAAAGGTTGAACTCAATCTGGCAGCGATAGACCTGCCCAACGCTAACCTGTGGGCGGCGTTCACGAAGCTGTTCGGGCCAAGCCCCACCGACCAAACCGATGATCAGGCCGGGCAGATTTTCAGCCAGCAGGTTCAGACGGCACTATCCCAGGCGGGCAGCCGGCTGCGGGTCCTAGCGCTACGACTCGACACTCCGGCCGCAACCGCCAACCTCAAAGGCGAGGCGCAATTCGATGAAAAGGCAGCGCTTGGGGTGGTAGCCAGCTTCGACATGGCCCTGCGAGGACTGGAAACGGCCGCCGCGCGATTACAAGCAGCGCCCACCGCCAAGGGCAGCGATGAAACCAAGAATACACTTGGCATGATCAGCATGATTCAGGCTTTCGGCACTCCGGGCAAGGACGAAACTGGCCGCGACATCCGCACATATAAACTGGAACTTGACGGGCTAGGCAGAATATTGTTGAACGGGGCCGACATGTCGGCGCTGCTCCAGAGCGGCCAAGACAAAGAACCAGGCGCCAAAGTCGGCAAACGGAAAAAATCTGAACAGTGATCGCCAGCTATTCGCCCGCCCCAGCTATTCGCCCCCTGATAAATATGGGAAGATTTCAATATGACTGAAGAACGCCTCAGTTTTCAGGCCGAAGTAGGCCGGTTGCTCGACATTGTTGCGCACTCACTCTACAGCGAGAAGGAAGTCTTTCTGCGAGAGTTGATCTCCAACGCCTCCGATGCCTGCGACCGCCTGCGCTACGCGGCACTTACCGAGCCGGAGCTGTCGTCCGAGGATCCCAACCTCGCCATCACCCTGACCGTCGATAAAGAGGCGCGCACACTAACAATTACCGATAACGGCATCGGCATGAACCGCGCCGATCTGGTGGAGAATCTCGGCACCATCGCCCGCTCGGGCACCAGCGAGTTCATGAACAAGCTCACCGGTGACGCCAAGAAGGACATCGGCCTGATCGGCCAGTTCGGCGTCGGTTTCTATTCGGCCTTCATGGTAGCACAACGAGTCGAAGTGTTTACCCGTAAGGCTGGCGAGCCCCATGGCTGGCACTGGGAATCTGATGGTCGCGGCGAGTTCACCGTTGGTGCCTTTGCCGGCGAGACACCGCGCGGAACTAGGGTGGTCTTGCACCTGCGCGAGGGCGACGACGAGTTCCTCGAGGATTACCGGTTGGAGAACATCGTCCGCAAATACTCCGACCATATTGCACTACCGATTCGTACGGGGAGCGGCGACACCGCCAAAACCCTCAATCGGGCATCGGCGCTGTGGACCCGCTCTAAGTCCGAGATCAGCGAAGAACAGTACAAGGAATTCTACCACCATGTCGGCCATTCCTTCGACGAGCCGTGGCTGACCATCCATTGGCGCGCTGAGGGTAAATTAGAATACACCAGCTTGCTATTCGTTCCCGAGAACAAACCATTCGATCTGTTTGATCCCAAGCGCGCCCACCGGGTCAAGCTCTATGTCCGCCGGGTCTTCATCACCGAGGGGGTTGAGGGGTTACTACCGTCTTACCTGCGCTTCCTGCGGGGCGTAGTCGACAGCGAGGATCTGCCGCTCAACATCAGCCGCGAGATGCTTCAGAACAACCCGATGGTGGCAAAGATCAAGAGCGGTCTGGTCCGACGGGTGTTGGCTGACCTCTCACGCAAGGCCACTGACGATAGCGTCGCCTACGCCAAGTTCTGGGAGAATTATGGCGCGGTAATCAAGGAAGGGCTATACGACGACTTCGAGCATCGCGACAGCCTTTTAAAGCTCGTACGCTTTAACACCAGCCAACGTGAAGACTTGACCTCGCTTGACGACTATATCGGGCGCATGAAAGAAGGACAGGATGAAATCTTCGTCTTCCAGGGCGATGATCGTGCCGCTTTGCTCAAGAGCCCGCAACTCGAAGGTTTCAAGTCTCGGGGGATCGAGGTGCTGTTGCTTACCGATCCGGTTGACGAGTTCTGGGTCGGATCCGTCGGTTCCTACAAGAACAAAACTTTCAAGTCGGTAACACGAGGCGGCATAGATCTCGGCAAAATCAAATCCGACGAAGCCAAGGAGGCCGAAGCGCCCAAGGCCAGCGAGGGCGAACTAGCCACCCTGATTGCGCTGTTCAAGGCCACGCTCGGCAGCGAAGTCAAGGACGTGCGGGCATCCAACCGCCTGACCGACAGCCCGGTTTGCCTGATCGCTGATGATGGCGACATGGACATGCATTTGGAACGTATCCTGCGCCAGCATCGCCAACTGGCCACCACCGCCGCCCGCGTCCTCGAACTTAACCCGAAGCACCCGCTAATCCTTCAGCTAAGTATTAAGGCGGGCGCAGGCGAGTCGGGCGCGAGCGACGTACTCAAAGATATGGCATGGCTACTGCTTGACCAGGCCCGCATCGTCGAGGGCGAGCATGTCAGCGACCCGGTGGCGTTCACCCGCCGCCTTGCCAGCCTGATGGAGAAGGGGCTGGTGGCGTGAAGCCAAAACTGCCCCCCTCCCCTGCGGCGCTACATATTAATACGGTGTTTGGGCTAATACTGGGTGGTCTAATACTGGGGGGGCTATTTTCCGGGGGAACCATGGGCAAGGCGATTGCCGCAGAACCGTCTCCCGAGTTCTCGAACCTTGAGATACCGGACGGTGCCCGGCTGCGGTTGGCCTATTGGCGACCATCATCGCTGGCCCCTGAGTTGACGGTAAGCGGCACTGTGGTCATGCTCACCGGCCGCAGCGAGTATCTGGAAAAATACCAGGAGTTGGCAGGTGACTGGCTCCAGCGCGGCTACCAGGTTTTCTCGCTGGACTGGCGAGGCCAGGGCCTGTCCAGCCGCTTTCTTTCCAATCACCAAAAGGGCCACGTTACCGACTATTCCGTTTACGTCTCCGACCTAGCCCTATTGCTGGAAACGGTGGTCAAGCCCCGAGAGATTGGCCCCACCATCTTGTTTGCTCATTCCATGGGCGGGCTGGTCGCACTGCGCTTTTTGATCGACCAACCGGGGCGCTTCAAGGCCGTGGTGTTGTCGGCACCGATGGTTGACATCAATACTGAGCCCTGGCCACGCTTCGCCGCCGAAATGCTGTCACGAGCGGCCGGGGCATTTGGTTTCAGCGGGGCCTATGCCTTCGGCCAGGGCGACTATAATCCAATCAAGGACGCCAAATTCGAAGGAAACACCATCAGCGGCGACCAGACGAGGTTTCGCCGCATTCACGACGGCTATCGCAACAATCCTGAATTGAAAATTGGCGGCGTTACCTTTGGCTGGCTCACGGCATCGTTTCGCAGCCAAACGATCGTCGCCATGCCTGGCGCACTTGATAATGTGCGCATACCAATTCTGGCACTAGTGGCGCCGGGGGATGCCCTGGTCCCGGAGGAAACGCAAAGACTCCTCTGCCAAAAATTGCACGACTGCACGCTTATGTCTTATCCTGGTGCCAGACACGATATCATGGCCGAAACCGACACGTTTAGAAGCCAAGCATGGCACGACATCGACGGGTTTCTGACTCGTAAACTCGGCCGCTAGCCCACAGCCCTCTTTATAATCGACCGGAAATATTTTCCACATTCAATGTTAAACATGCGATTGTATGCTTGGCCATTGCGCCGAGTATGATTTGTTGTTGTTGGAAAAAAATGTTTGCTGCTGCGTGTAGATTGATCGCCAGGCTGGTGCCGATGGTGGCGCTAGGCTTGTGGGTGAGTGTAACCTCGGCTGAAGAGCCGGGACGCAATCCCGTCATGGCCAAAGTACTGCCACCGACTCGCCTTGAATCTGCCTATTCGGCCCGGGCCGGTCTGCCGCTGCGCCAATTCGGCTATGACCTGTTCGGTCACAACACCAGTAACGCGAACGGTAACGGTAACGGTAACGGTAACGGCCGGGCGAATGTGGAAAACCCTATCGGCAGCGTCCAACCCGACTATATTCTTGGTATCGGCGATACCGTCCAAGTTGTGCTGCAAACTGAAAAGTCGTCATCACGGACTTACCCAATCGATCGCGAAGGCCGACTGGTGGTGGATAGCCTGCCGCCGCTATTGGCGGTCGGACGCACCCTCTCCGGCCTGCGCCAGGACATGACGGCGATGGCGAGGGCGGCGCTTGGTGACGCTACCGAGGTCTATCTTTCGCTTGCCGAACTGCGCCGCATTCATGTCCTGGTCATCGGCGAGGTTGCCAATCCCGGCCGCTATGCCGTCACCGCGCTCGGGACCGCGCTTGATGCCCTGTTCGCGGCAGGCGGTGTCGCAAGGGGCGGCAGTCTGCGCCGAATAGCCCTGGTTCATGCCGGTCATTCTGAACCCATAACGGTTGATCTTTACGATCTGCTCCGAACCGGCGGTACCGGCGGCGACAACGTCCTGGCCGACGGCGATCGCCTGATGGTGCCGCCAATCGGTCCAACCGTGGCTGTTGCAGGAGCCGTGCGGCGGCCGGCCATTTATGAACTGGCAACCGAGCACGAACAATTGTCGGTAACGGCGCTGGAGCGTCTCGCCGGTGGGCCGCTGCGGCCGGGGGCTCGTCGGGTGCTATGCCTCGCGATCCGCCCCGACGGTGCCGAACAGCCCGCCAATATCACCGATGGCAATCGCGACCGGCCCCTTTTCGGCGACGGCGACATCATGCTGGTCTCGCCGGCCCATGAAATTAGGGTCGGCGAGGTCCGACTCGACGGCCATGTCCGCCACCCTGGAACGCGCTCGCTGGCCGAACAACCAAGCGTGGGCGCCCTGGTCGGACCCGATGACCTACTGCCCCGGCCCTACCTGCCGTTTGCGGTGCTGGAGACCACTGATGCGGCAACGCAGGCACGCAAACTGATTCCCATTGATTTAGCTACCATATTTCAACTCAAAGACGACCGCCAATTAGCCGAGAACGACACTCTGATTGTGCTCGGATCCCGTGACATTGATTTCCTCACCGCTCGGCCAGTTCTGGAGCTGTTGCGAAGACACCCACCACCACCCGTGGCGGCCTGTGCCGGGCTGAATGTGCTGGCCCGCGCGATCTCCGGCGATCCCAACGGCCCGCTAGTCCGGGGTCCGCTGGCCCGCGCCGCAGCCAAGCTAACACCGTCCGAGGAGCCGTGCCCATCGGTGTTTGAGCGCCATCCTGACCTGCTGAGCTTTGCGCTCAACCATTCTGTACTGATGACTTCCGGAGTACCGCGACCAGGGTTTTACCCAACCGCCGCGCCAACACGTCTGGACCGACTGTCACAGGAGGCGGGAGGTGCTTTGGGGCAAAAGACTGTCGCGGGGAGTGACGGTGACAAGGCCGGCTACGGTGACAAGGCCGGCTACGGTGAGATCATCGAGTCGGCGGAACCATCGGCCGAACTGATCGGCCCATTCCGTCATCCCGGTGTGCAAACACTGGCCCGCACCGCAACACTGCGGGCGGCTCTGGGCGACGGCGGCAAACTGGCAACCGAGGTCTATCCCCTGCTTGGGCTGATCGACCGGTTCGACCACACCAGCCTATCCCGTCAGTTGCTCGCCTTTTCTCCTCGCGAGGTCGTCACCCGCCACTTCGACAGAACTCTCGCCGACCGCGATCGAGTCATTTTGTTCACCACCGGCGAAATGCGGCGTTTGCTCGAAACCGCAGACGCCACAGCGGCCGGCTATGCCCGCACCAGTGGCCTGGGCAATGGACCGGGACCGGGCCGGGGCCGCTCCGAATCGACCGATCCCCACTCTGCGGACGGCCAGCCCCGATCGGCAATTGCACCCGATCCGTCCCAGCCCATCGGCACCACCGAGCCGGACCCGGCCCTGATCACCCTGTTGCGCGACCATGCTATCACCGTAAGAGGTGCGGTGAGGCGACCCGGCAGCTATCCGGTAGCGGGAATTACATTTTTGGCAGCGGTAATCGAAACAGCAGGCGGCATGACCGCAACTGCCGATCCAACCAGCATTGAAGTCACCGTCGATTCCGAACATGGCCCGGGGCGAACTCTGGTCGACCTTGGAGGTGTCAGCGGCTCGACCTCAAGGGTCGGACCAGGGGACGCGATCAGGGTCAACTCGCGCACCATAGCCCTCGAGCTGCGCGGCGTAACCATTGAGGGTGAAGTACCGCGCCCCGGCAGCTACGACGTGTTGCGCGGCGAAACCTTGTCGTCGCTGGTAAACCGGGCCGGGGGGCTAACTCAGGAGGCCTACCCCGCTGGTGCGGTATTCACCCGCGAGAGCGCAAGGCGCCGCGAATCAGAGCAGTTCCAACGTGCGGCCCAAGACATCGAGCGAGCACTGACCACCGAAATGTTCCGCCCCGATGCCCAATCACGACCCGAGGGCGTGGCGCTGGCACGTCAGCTTGCCGCCGAGTTACGCGGCACCCAAGCAGTAGGAAGAATCACCATCGAGGCCGACCCGGCAGTACTGAAATCCCAGCCCCGACGGGACATCCTGCTCGAACCCGGCGACCGTTTAGTAATACCAAAGCGATCACTGACGGTGGCGGTATTCGGTGAAGTGCTCGCTCCGGTTGTGTTGGCCTACGACCCGGACGGCAGCGCCGAAAACTATCTCGACCAAGCGGGCGGTTTTACACGCAACGCCGATGGCGACCGCACCTTCATTCTTCTCCCCAACGGCAGTTCCCGAACGCTGGCGGCCTCCGCGTGGCTGCATGGCGATTCCGGAGTACCGCCGGGGTCAACCATCATCGTTCCTCGCGACTCCCATCCCTTTGAATTCCTCGAAGCGGCCCGCAACATCGGCGGTGTGCTCGGCCAACTGGCGCTAACCGCCGCCTCAATTTCAGTCATCGGCCGCCCGTGACCGACCAACCTAAGACCGACCAACCTAACCCGGCTCCACTTTACTCAGTCGTAACGGTGGTCCGCGACGACTTGGCCGGGCTAACGCGAACCCACGACAGCCTGCGCCGCCAGTCCTACCGCAATTTCGAATGGATAGTGGTCGATGGCGACTCTAAGGACGGCGGACGCGACTATCTAATGGCGTTTAGCGACCAAATAGCCTGGTGGCGCTCTGAGCCCGACGATGGCATTTACGATGCAATGAACACCGGGCTTGCTGCATGTACCGGGACCTACGTACTGTTTCTCAATGCCGGGGACAGCCTGCCTAGCATGGATACGCTGGCGAAATTTAGCGATGCATTAATGAACGCTGGATTTCCTGAATTTTGTTATGGGGATGCCTGGGAAAACGGCACCAATGGAAAAATGCACTATAAACCGGCGCGCTCTCACCGTCGAGCCTGGTACGGGATGTTTACTCATCATCAATCCATGCTTTATCTACGCTCCATTTTACATGACATTACATTCGATACCTATTTCAGCATTGGAGCCGATTATGCATTTACCCTTAAAGTCCTCGCCAAATCTGACTCAATAATCCATGTTCCACAACCTCTTTGCATTTTTGCTGGCGGAGGTCTCTCGGAGCTGCAAGCCTCGATCGGCCGCAGCGATCAAGCCTGTATTAGAAAAGAGATATTGCATCATGGGGTTATTAGACAAAGGATTGTTGCTTTAATCCAGCTTGCGGCCTTCGTTACACGTAAACTGTCACCATCTTTATTCGGCCTATTTCGCTACAATCGCGTGCATCCGCCACTAATTCAGGGTATGCCTTATTTTCAACCTCGCAGTTGCTCGGAGCTGGCCGTCATTCGACCAAGCTTGATCGCTTTGGCCTTGATGTCAATTTGCCAATAGTAAAAGGCACGAGCCATCGCATAATGGAAACCAGCCGCACCATCTAGAAAACCGAGTCGCCACAGGTAGCTGTGGACAAATGCAAGCAAGGGACGCGCTGGCAAGGAATTTAGTAAAATCTTGAGCCAGCGCCGCCACCGGCTTTCAGCCATAGCCAAGCGGCGCAGCCGGCCGTCACCGCGCAAGGCCGCCTCCCAGTCCGAGTAGCGATTATGGCGCTCAATCCAAGCGAAAGGCGGCTTGGCATCCTCATGCCAAAGATAGGCCTTGAGCCGCCCGACCGTGCCAAAGATTTCGGGCTGGTAGTGGCCCTCAACCTCCCACATCGTCGTTACATCCAGGTCTGGACACACGCGATAGCTGCCGTGGCGTCGGTCGAACAGCGCCAACTTGTTATTGACCTGGCCAAAGCGCAGGCGCCGACCAAGAAATGCCATGCGTCCGATAATGAAATACCCGGCATGACGAGGGCCATCCGAAATCAGGGCAGCGATCTCGGCGGTCAAGGCCGGTGTCACACGCTCATCAGCGTCGACATAGAACACCCAGTCATGACTAAAGCGAAGATTATCAAGACACCACTGCTTCTTTTTAGGGTAGAGGCCATTCCACTGAAAAACAACCACCGAGGCACCCAAACTCACCGCTAGTTTTGCTGTGCTGTCGGTGCTGCATGAATCAACGACGAACACCTCCGCGAATGAACTCAACGCAAGCAGACAATCGGCGATATTGCCCGCCTCATTTCGGGTCATTACAACGACCGATACAGGTATCAACTCCAAGCTCACACCACGCCCGAAGTAATCCGGCACTGACGCGCGGAGACCCGGGCACGATCACGCCAAGCTGCGAGTGCGAATACCATGAACAAACCAAGACCGGTGCCGCCTGCCAGCGCCAACGGCAATATTATCATGGGATTAGGGAAATCAGGGTGGTTAGCCGCGCTGGCCGACTCGACTAGGTCGGCTGCGAACGGCAAGTCGGCCTCAATCATCATCACCACCCGTTCTTGGTCGAGGGCGTGATCGGCCATCGCCTTGCGATATTCTGAGTTGACGATCTCTCCGAGATGGGCGCGAATAAAGGCTATTTCGGTCCGCGCCCGGCGTCCAGCCTCGGCACGAAGATGGGCATCGGCAGCGGCAGTCAGCCGAGTCAGCAACATGGTCGCAAAGGCGCGGTCGGAATCGCGGTAGGTAATCCGGCGCATGGGATTGGTACCAAGCGACTGAACCACCACGTTCCGACGCAACAGGCGGGCAACAGTGGTGGCATCAGGTTCCGCCCAATCCTCGCGCCCAGCCAAACCAAATATCATCCAGCGAAACCAGCCCGTAAGCCCGCCCGGAGTGTGCCAGCGCCCACTGCTAACGTCCCAGCGCTCAGGGAACATATGGCGTACTGTACTGGCATCGGCCATCAGCCGTAACGCCACGGCAGGAGAATCAAGCAACTCGATGAAGCGGGTAAAATCGGAGAGCGTCTCCTCACCGCTGCCGAATTCAAGCGGCGAAAGCGCCACACCAGACCGCATCGCCACCGGCGCCCGGGCGCCCATTGCAGCGGCACCGGTCCGGGCGATCGGCCCGACCACCATGGTTGCAGTATATTCAGCCGGTACTAGGCGCAGCACCGCAGCCGCCAGCAATGTGGCCGCCACCGCCGACAACAAAACCAACCGCCAGCCGGAAACGACGGACCTCGCGAGATAATGCAACGGCAAACTTTGATCGCGAAAAAATAATGCATCAAACGTGCTTGTTAGCTCGGCCATACAACACCTGCCTCCATCGCCGCGTGCCGCCACTCTTATTACCGCACTGCAACATACATGCTTAGGTATGCTACACTCGTATTCATTTTCAAACCACCAAATACGCCACCAGATACGCCATCTTAAAAACAAACGAGACTGGTTCAGGAACTTGGTTGATATGGACCAAAGGGCTTGACTTCGCCGTGACGTTACGCCACATTGTGGATGGATTTTCTCGCGATCGCGCGACGCGCCGCCACAATTGTAATGGCTGCGCTTCATCTTGAGACAGTTCCCTATAACGAATAGCGGTCCCAATCGTGCGTTGGGTGACCGCGACATTGTATTGGTGCCCGCGACCTTATTGGTCGCCACAACGGCACCGAAGGACTTTGATACTTTGACACATCTGTCGTTTTCCAATCTTGGGGTGGCCGAGCCGCTTTTGCGCGCCCTGGCCTCCGAGGACTACCACACCCCCACCCCGATTCAGGCGCAGGCGATTCCGCCCCAGCTTGCCAATAGAGACGTAGTCGGCATCGCCCAAACCGGCACCGGCAAGACTGCGGCCTTTGCGCTACCCATCCTGCAACGCCTCTCCGAGCAGGCCGGTAGTGCCGGGCCACGCGGAACACGCGCCCTGATCCTGGCCCCCACCCGCGAGCTAGCCATCCAGATCGCCGAAGCAATCAAGGTCTACGGCAAGTACCTCAACCTACGCACCACCGTAATCTTCGGCGGCGTCGGCCAAGACCCTCAGGTCAAAGCGATGGCCAACGGTGTTGACATCTTGGTCGCCACACCGGGACGGCTGCTTGACCTAATCAACCAGCGTCACGTCCGCCTCGACAAGGCCAGCTATCTGGTCCTTGATGAGGCCGACCGTATGCTCGACATGGGCTTCGTCCGCGACGTTCGCAAGATCATCTCTCACCTGCCGCGAGAGCGCCAGTCACTGTTATTCTCGGCCACTATGCCCCAGGATATCGCCCGACTCGCAACAGACATGCTGCGGGATCCGGTGCGGGTCGAGGTAACGCCACAAGTGATAACTGTGGACAAGATCGACCAGCAGGTATTCTTCGTCGATGCTGGAGCCAAGCGCGCCCTCCTGAGTTCATTGCTCGACGACCAAGCGCTGGAGCGGGTGATCGTCTTCACCCGCACCAAGCACGGGGCCAACCGAGTGACCGAGCACCTGGAAAATGCCGGGATCGCTGCCGAGGCCATCCACGGCAACAAATCCCAAAGTGCCCGCCAGCGTGCGCTTGAGAACTTCCGCTCTGGTATCGCCCGGGTGCTGGTGGCAACCGACATAGCGGCCCGCGGCATCGATGTTGATGACATAACCCACGTCATCAACTTCGAACTGCCCAACATACCCGAAAGCTATGTCCACCGAGTCGGCCGCACCGCCCGAGCCGGAGCTCGCGGCATAGCATTGTCATTTTGCGACCCCAGCGAACGGGCGTTCTTACGCGACATCGAGAAACTGACCCGGCGACCACTAGCCGTGATCGACAGCCACCCGGCGATGACCGCAGCCAAGCTGGCCCCGCAAACCCCGCCGCGCGCAGCCCCGCCTTCCCATCACCAGCAGCCACGACGCGACCAAGCCCACGCACAACGGCGGCCATCGCCGCAGGCACAGTCACAACGGCCGTCAACGCCGCAGGCACAGTCACAGCGGCCGTCAACGCCGCAGGCGGCACAGTCACAGCGACCTACATCGCGACCGGGACCGCGCCCAGACACCCGCAACTCCCCCCGCTCGGTGGAATTGGTGTCAACCGGCGGCTACCGGCCGTAAATAACCTCCGGCGGCCGGGTCAATTAGGCCCAGACCGCCGGTTCAGATATATTATGGCGCCACGACAACTCGGTTGCGGCCTTGGCGCTTCGCCTCGTAAAGCGCCAAGTCGGCCGCCTCCTTAAGTTCAGCGCGCTCTGTGCCCACCGAAAATCCGGCCACGCCAGCACTGAAGGTAACGGAAAAGTCGACGGGATCGGCTCCCGGACTTGAACAAGAGCTTGCACCGTTGTCGCTGGAATGGTGACGCAGAATGGAAAAAACTTGGCGCAGCTGTTCAACCAATTCCACGGCTTGCTCGGGAGCAGTGCCGGGGAGGATGATCATAAATTCCTCGCCGCCATAGCGCCCGACGATATCGGTACAGCGCAGCCGCTGGGTCATTAGCCGGGACAAACTCTTTATGACACGATCACCGACCGGGTGACCGAAGCTGTCATTAACCTGCTTGAAATGGTCGATATCGATCATCACCGCCGACAAAGCCCCTCCCTCACGGGCGGCACGGCAAGCCTCCATATTGAGCCGATCGGTGATTGTGCTGTGATTTAGCAAGCCGGTTAGGCTGTCCCTCATCATCACCGAACGCAATTTGCGGGAACGCTCGGTCCGTGACACCACAGCCGAAACCAAGTGCTCGGGCTTGATCGGCTTGACCAGGAAATCATCCCCACCGAGTCCGACCGCTGCCAATTGCTTATCACGGTCGGTTTCAGCCGAAAGAAATACTATGGGCAGGCTGACAAAAGCCTCCATCTGCCGAATTACCGTCGCCAGCTCCATACCGGTGCAAAGCGGCATATACATGTCGAGCAGCACCAGATCGGGCTGAAACTGGGACAGCACTTCGATGGTAGCCATCGGATCAATCAGGATTTTGACGTCCATGCCGGCCCGGCGCAGATGTAAGCCGTTAAGGTTGGCCTGAATGCGATCATCATCGACGATCAAAATGCGCTCTGCTTCGCGGGAGCGCTGGACCATCAGACGGTCAAGCACATCGACCAGTAGCGGCACGTCAACCGGTTTGGCGAAAAAACCTGCACCGCGAGATCGCACCGCCTGAAGACGGGCCACCAAATCATCCTGCCCCGAAATGAACAGAACCGGAAATGTTTCATGTGTAACATCGGCAAGCTCAACGGCCCCAATACCGTTTGCCAACAAGTCCAGCACCATGACGGCGGCGGTCGGCGGCGTTTCGCGAAAGATCTCGCGCGCCTCGACGGTGTTGCTGAAAACTCTCACATTATAGCCGAAGCAGCCGATTTCAGCCGCCAGCGAGGCCGCTTCCACATCATCGCTATAGATCAGGTAGATCAAACGCTCAGCCCGCTCGGCCCGCAGCCCACCCTTAGAATCAGCAGCCAAGTTCACGATTTAACTCCTCGACAACACGAGCAAACTCGGTTCGCAAAGCGGTGATCATAACAGCGACGGTACCGGGAAGCACGCCGTTTGCCGTCTCACTTTCCAGGACTTGACACATATCGGAAAAACGCTCCGCCCCAAAACTGCGGGCAGCACCCTTAAGAGTGTGGGCGATGTTGTGAACCAAATCGACCCGACCCACAGCAGCGGCGGCGGCCATCTCGTCAAGCCCGCTGGGAACATCCTCCTTTAGCATCCCGGCCATCTCACGGAATACTTCGGTATCGCCCCGTTCCAAGTCAACGAAGTACTGAAACAGAATGCCGCGATCTATGGCGGGGCCTTGAACCACACCGGAAGCTTCCTGCACAGAAGCGTCCACAGTCTGCGCCACTGCTAGCATCCCAGCCCGTACGTCCGAATTCTGGCAGCGCAACAACGCCGCCTGCAACTCACCCACCTGGACCGGCTTGGTAATATAGTCGTCCATACCAGCATCCAAGCATATTTCCCGATCGCCCTGCATGGCATTGGCGGTCATGGCGATAATGCGCGGGCGCCTTGCCGCCGCCCATTCGGCAACAATGCACTGGCTTGCCTCCAGCCCGTCCATTACCGGCATCTGTACGTCCATCAACACCACGTCATAGTCCTGGCGCCGGAGCGCCTCCAGTGCCTCAATGCCGTTCGCAGCAAGGTCGGCGCGGTAGCCCATTTTGCTTAGAGTATAAAGCGCAACCTTCTGGTTGATCGCGTAATCTTCGGCAACCAGAATACGCAAGGGATGACGGGCGGCAAGACCGGAGTCAATGATAACGCTCCCACCGCCACCGCCACCACGTGGCCGGGTCTCCCGGTCGCGCAAGCCGCCCAGCGCCTGGCGAAGCGAATCATGCAAGGCCGCCGACTTGATCGGCTTGTGAAGGAAGGCGGCAAAGCCAAGGGCATCGGCCGCCGGATCGCGCCGCCCGAGTGAGGTCAGCATGATCAACGGCAGCACCTCGGCTGGACAGACATCACGAATGCCCCGGGCAAGCTGAAGCCCGTCCATGTCGGGCATCTGCATATCGAGGATGGCGAGGTCAAACGTCACACCGCGCCGGATAGTTTCCAAAGCTTCCAGGGGTGAGTCGAAGGTCTCGGGCAACATGCCCCAGCCTTCGGCCTGGCGAGTAAGGATCAAGCAGTTAGTGAGATTGTCGTCTACGATCATCACCCGCTTACCCGCCAGTTCAGGCAGGTCAACCGGAAATTGCCGCTCAAGATAATCGGACGACACCGGCACCCGTACAGTAAAGTGGAAGGTCGAACCCTGCCCGGGTAGGCCGGAACTTTCGACCCACATCTTGCCGCCCATGAGTTCAGCCAGCCGAGCCGAAATCGCCAGACCCAGCCCGGTACCGCCATAACGCCTAGTCGTCGAAGCATCTACTTGGCTGAACGACTTAAACAGTCGGTCCCGGCGCTCGGGCGGAATACCAATGCCGGTATCACGTACTGAGAAATGCAGAGTCGCCCAAGTGGCGAAGTCCGACCCCGCATCGGTGACTTGCTCCGCCACCGCCCTCAGCACCACCTCGCCCCGCTCGGTAAACTTAATCGCGTTGTTGAGCAGATTGACCAGGATCTGGCGGAGTCGGGTCACATCGCCCATCAAAGTCGGCGGGGTTTCATGCTCGATCAGGCAGCCCAGGTCCAGCCCTTTCTCGTTGGCCCTGACCGCGACGAGATCGACCGCCGATTCCAAACACTGGCGCAGATCGAACGGTTGCACCTCCATGTCCATTCGCCCGGCCTCGATCTTGGAAAAATCAAGGATATCGTTAATCAAGGCGAGCAAGGCATCGCCACTAGACCGGACGGTTTCGGTCAGGTCGCGCTGTTCGTCGGTCAGTTCGGTGTTCAGCATAAGGCTTGTCATGCCGATGATCGCGTTCATCGGAGTACGGATTTCGTGGCTCATATTGGCAAGAAACTCAGATTTGGCCCGGGTAGCCGACTCGGCGGCGTCCCTGGCGTCTCGCATTGCCTCCTCCATAATCTTGCGTTCTGAAAGATCGCGTACAATTTCGATGGCACCCACGGGCTGACCCCTGGAATCCCTAATAACCGCTGCGGTGGCCATAATGTAAACTTGCCCACCCCGCAGCACCGGCGCGTAGATTTCGCCATAAAGTATGTCGCCGCGCCGCACGAAGGAGTTGTAAGTCGCCTCCCAACGAGCATCAGGTCGCAGCGCAAGATCAACGAGTATAGGCCGGCGCTCGCCATAAAACGGCAGGGCGACCTCATAATTGCCCTTACCAAGCATCACATCGGCGGACGTTTCGGTAAGGTCGGCCATCGCCTTGTTCCAGGTGACGATTTTGCCGCCAGTATCCGTCACCACGGTGGCGTCAGGAAGAAATTCGATAATATGGGCAAGTCGGCGCTCGGAATCCTGGAGCGCCATTTCAGCACGCCGACGCTGCGTGATGTCGCGGATAACCTCGATGGCTCCGACATAGGCATTGCGGGCGTCGTAAAGCGGCGCCGCCGTCGCAAGAACATAGGTCCCGCCGTCGCGCAAGTTAGGCACATAGGTCTCGCCGACCAGGGACTCGTTGAACCGCGAGACATTGGCATAATTCTTTTCAATCTCATGATTGGGAAGCCGCACAATGTCGATCAGCAACGGCCGGCGTTCACCGTAAAATGGCAGCGCATACTCATAATCACCCTTGCCGAGCATTTGTCCGGCCGGTATCCCGGTCAACACCTCCATCGCCTGATTCCAGAACTGGACACGCCCGCTCAGATCGATCACCAAGATCGGATCGGGCAGCAAATTTATGATATCGGCCATCCGCCGTTCGGAGTCGCGAAGTGCCGCCTCGGTCCGTTTGCGCGCCGTGATGTCGCGCACCGAAGCCTGGACCACCTTCTGTCCGTTAAGATTAAAGGTAGAGAGCAGAACCTCGGCGGGAAAGACATCGCCGGTCTGGTGGCGGTGCAGCCACTCGAAACTCACGGAACCGTTACTCCAAGCCTCGGAAATCCGCAGTTCAGCCGCCATATCCGAATTCTGCCCGTTGGGCTGAATCGGCGGCGACAGTTCGCTGTACCGACGGCCAAGCGACTCTTTACGGTCAGCAAAACCGAATATTTCCAGAGCACGGGCGTTACAGTCGAACAATCGGCCATCATCAAACACCAAAATAGCGTCGCCGGCCGCCCTGAAAATTTCTTTGAACAGCCGCTCGCCACCGGCATTTCGCGGCGCAATGGCGGCGCGGACCGCCACCCGACGCCAAACATGCCATAAGCCAACCAAACCGACAATTACAACGAACAAACCGCCACCAACAGCATGTAATATATAGTCGGGAATGCACATTGTTGCTGAACCATCAGCAAATGCGGAACCAAACCAGTGCTCTCGCAGGGTCGCATATTTGCCATTGGCCCGCAGAATGGCAAGTCCGGTATCGATGCGGGCCGCCAGTTCACCATGCGCTGGGGATACCGCAACGGCATATGAGCGTACAGTCTCGTTGACCGGCCGCAAGCGGAGATGGGTTAGGCCCAGTTGAGCAATGAAAACATTTGCCTGATCAACATCGCCAAACAAGGCAGCATCATGTCTGCCCGCAGCCAGCGCGCGCAGCGCCTCCAGGGCATCGGTTGCGACCACAGCCCGAGCATCCGGAGCCGTCCGACGCAACAAGCCGATAGACGGGTCCGCCGCCATGACCAAAACCTCACGGCCATCAAGCTCGTCCAGCCCGCGCAAGGACGACGACTGACGAGTAACCAGCCCCGGCTTAACCCAAGCATAGGGTGAAGCCAGGACCATCGGCAGGGCACGGTCCTCACCGTAAAACACCCCAGCCAGCAAATCGAGCCCGCCCGCAGCAAATGCCTGACGAATGTCGTTCCAGGGGCCGAGTCGGAACTCGGGCCGAAATCCCATGACCTTGCCCAGCGCCGCAATCAGCTCGACATCGAAGCCGGTAACAACACCCTGACGCTCAAAGGCATAGGGCGCATGATCCGCCTCGACGCCGACCTGTAAAACCAGTTCGGGAACAACCAATCCAGCTCCCGGCCCAGCTCCCGGGCGCCCGTCCGATCGCTCATCGGCACCAAGGGCCTTGCCCGCAGGCAGCAGGCAAGCGATAAACAGGCCAACCAGCGCCGCGCCGATCCAGCTAATGACGATATCATTCATTTGTTTCAATTCCATCGGCATAAAATATACACTTGTTCACCACGGTTCAAGCCCCTGGTTTTTCCGTGTCAAATACCAATGGCCTCAGATATTGACCCATCAAAGGTTATTGGTATAATATAATGCAAAATTTCAAGGGGGGCTGGCATGCACGCGGCAAGCAGGCGTTTAATAACCAAACTGGCCGGAAAAATGGCCGGAACCGTGCTCATGGCCGCTGTCTTGGCTAGCAGCGCTGCGGCTCCCGCTTCAGCCGATCCCGCCCGGCCCGATCCGGCCCGTCCCGAGCCATCTTCACAACTCGCCCCAGCCGTAACCGGGCACCGGGCAATGGCTGTGATCTCATTCGTCCGGGCGCGCGACTTGATGAGTGGTGCTGACCACCAAGCCTATCGCCGGGCCATACGCCAAGCCGACAGCGCCGAGGCCCGCCAGCGCATCCGCGAGGCAACCCTCAAAACCCTGCACGAGCGCGCCGCCGAACATGGCGTGGTCATGATGATCGACACCCGCATGATGCGGCTACCCGAGCGCCGCGCCGAACCCGAATCCGCACCGCATCTCGCACTGCCCCCGCGCGCACCCTGATAAGTTAGAACGGAAGATTGGTTAGAACGATACCGGGGGCCTACCCCGGTTATATGCCCAGCCCATCCTTCACGGAATGAAGACTATATTTGTCCTCAAGGTAATACTTGAGTACATCATCGAAATAATGGATGTGGCGCTTATGGATACCCTTAAGCGATTCCGCAAAGCCATTGACCTCGATACCGTCATAAGCCTTCTGAAGTTGAGCAAGAAAAGCACTGCGGAACGACTCATGTTCCTTGATATGGGACGCCGCCAACGGAAAGTTTGCAGTTATCATCAAATGATTTTCAAGCTCGACATGAACGCTTAGGGTGGCCGTCAAATCGACCATCAGGTTGTGGATCACCGCCCGGCTCTTCCCTTTGAGCATGGCTGACTGAAGGTAATCTATCATTTCATGGAAGAGGGCATGGCTATGCTCAATACAAGCGACATCGTTGTGTACGGCTTGATCGAACATGGCCGCCTCCGCTATGATAAATTGACGTCAACATCGTTCACGCCTACACCGCGTTAATATGCTCTATTTTGGCAGTATCCGGTGATATAGTCCAGCGGGTCGAGTGAATATCCGGGGAATGAAATGCCGGGAAATTTTAGCGGGGATGTTACACCGGAACAGGCATGGCTGGCCTTGGCCAATGACCCTAACGCAGTACTGGTGGATGTCCGAACCAAGGCAGAGTGGACCTATGTCGGCTGCCCCGACCTGTCAACCCTGAGTCACCAGGTAAACCAGATACTCCTGGTAGAATGGCAGCGGTTTCCGACCATGGAAATCAACCCGAGTTTCCTTGAGGAGATCCGGGACGGCGGGATAGCAACCGATCAGCCACTCTATCTTATATGCCGCAGCGGCTTTCGCTCTCGGGCGGCGGCCGAATTTCTGGCCGGGCGAGGCTTCACCACCCACAACATCACCGATGGCTTCGAGGGCCAGCTGGATTCTGACTGCCACCGAGGCAGCCGCAACGGCTGGAAAACCGCCGGTCTGCCCTGGAAACAGAGCTGAGCGAATGCCAAATTCTGGCATATGCCCCACTTCTGACATTTGCCATATGCCAGGGTACGTGTTATGAACGGCCTAATGAAAAATCATGATGGTCCCTTAGCTCATCTGGATAGAGCGGCGGTTTCCTAAACCGTAGGCAGCTGGTTCGAGTCCAGTAGGGACCACCATCACCCACCGATAAAGACACGCCCGCACCCAAAAACGGAACAGTGCTGGCCCATGTGCCTCCAGACAACCACCCCATTCAATGACCAGCGGCCCGGGACCTCGGGCCTGCGTAAGACGGTAACCGTGTTCCAGCAGGCCCACTACCTGGAAAACTTTGTCCAGTCAGTACTTGATTGCCTGCCCGACCTCCCAGGTTGCACGCTGGTTATCGGTGGCGATGGCCGCTACCACAACGACACGGCGATTGAGATTATCCTACGGATGGCTGCCGCCAATGGCGTGGCCCGCGCGGTGGTCGGACATGGCGGCATCATGTCCACGCCTGCGGCTTCGAATCTGATAAGACAGCGACGGGCGCTAGGTGGCTTTATTCTCTCGGCCAGTCATAATCCGGGCGGACCACTGGGCGACTTCGGCATTAAGTTCAACGGGTCAAACGGCGGCCCGGCCACCGAGGCGCTGACCGAGGCATTCTTCGCCCGCTCACGCCAGCTTACCACCTACCGGATTCTCGATGCCGTACCCGTCATCGACCTGAACCGCTTGGGAATGGTCGCACTCGGCCCGCTTGAGGTCGAAATCATTGACTCAGTCGCCGACTACGCCCTACTCATGGAGCAGATTTTCGATATGGCGGCGATACGCCGGCTGTTTGCCGGTGGCTTCCGCATGGTGTTCGACGGCATGAACGCTGTCACTGGCCCCTACGCCGTTGAAATTCTTGAAAACCGACTGGGCGCAGCTCAAGGCACCGTGATCAACCGATTGCCCTTGCCCGACTTCGGGGGCCACCATCCCGACCCCAATCTGGTCCATGCGGCGGAACTGGTATCGATGCTGACAGGACCCGATGCACCCGATTTTGGTGCCGCCTCCGATGGCGACGGTGATCGCAACATGGTGCTTGGCCGCGACTTTTACATCTCGCCTAGCGACAGCTTGGCAGTACTAGCCGCCAACGCCCACCTAGTACCGCATTTCGCGGCCGGACTTTTTGGCGTCGCCCGCTCGATGCCGACTAGCCTCGCCGTGGACCGAGTAGCGGCGGCGCTCGCCATCCCGTGCTACGAAACTCCAACCGGCTGGAAGTTCTTCGGCACATTACTTGATGCTGGCCGCATCAACATTTGTGGTGAGGAGAGCTTCGGCACCGGCTCCGACCATGTCCGTGAAAAGGATGGGCTGTGGGCGGTGCTGATGTGGCTCAATGTGCTGGCCGTGCGCAAAATATCCGCCGAAGCCCTAATGCGCGAGCACTGGCGCGACTATGGCCGGAACTTCTATAGCCGCCATGACTATGAAGGTGTCGAGTCGGCAGCAGCCGACGCCCTGATGGCCGAATTGCGGAGCGGTCTAGCGGATTTGCCGGGCCGGATTCTAGCAAATCACATTGTCGCCAGTGCCGACGATTTCAGTTATGCCGACCCGGTAGACGGCAGCCGCTCCGTGCGACAGGGGGTGCGCATCATCTTCAAGGACGGCGCGCGCATCGTCTATCGCCTATCGGGAACTGGAACCTCAGGCTCCACCTTGAGAGTCTACCTGGAGCGATACGAAGCCGATCCCGCTCGCCATGGCTCGTCCGCCACCGAGGCACTGGCCGAGCTAACCAGAATCGCCGCCGAACATGGCGGTATAGCCCGCCACACTGGACGTACTGCGCCCGATGTGGTGACCTGAAACCTTGCCGATTTGACCATGGAGGGCCGCGCATGGGCTCATCTTTCAAGGTACTGGTGGTCGAAGACCTCGCAATGATGCGTATGTTGATCCGGCATCAATTGGGAGAACTCGGCATAACCCGTGTGGTGACCGCCGCCGATGGCCTGGAGGCGCTCGACCTGCTCCAACGCGAGCCCGACATCGACCTGATCATGTGCGACTGGCATATGGAACCCATGGACGGGCTGGTATTTTGCGCCCGTGTGCAAAAGATTCCCTACCTTGGCGGCAGAAATATTCCAGTGCTGTTCATGACCGCCGACGAACGACTCAGCGATCCCGTACGCCGGACCCGAGCGCTGGAGAGCGCCAAGGAATTGGGCATCATCGACATCATCATAAAACCATTTTCGATCGAAGAACTAGGCGCGATCCTGAACCACTACGTCACCTCCAACACCCCTAACTCCTAATAAGACCCGGACTTATTGTCGCATGCTGGAGCCGCAAATAAACTGTCAATACCTTTCGCGTTAGAGTTATGCGTAAAGAATTGGAGGGCGCCACAGCGCGAGGCAATGCTCAAAGTCCTTATTGTCGAAGACACCGCCACATTCCAGTTGATCGTCCGTCGCCAACTGACGTCATTGGGAATAAACTCGGTGATCATGACTGCGGACGGCTCCGAAGCCCTCGACCTGCTGCGGCGGGAGCCTGACGTTGATGTTATCCTATGCGACTGGCACATGGCGCCGATGGACGGGCTCACCTTCTGCGCGGCGGTCAAGAAAATTCCTTACCTGCGAGGGCGCAACATCCCGGTAGTGTTCATGACCTCCGACGCCAAGCTCGCAGACCCCACCCGCAGACAACGCACCCTCGAGTCGGCCCATGGCCTGGGCATTGCTGAAATCCTGATCAAGCCATTCACCGCCAACAGCCTACGTCAGGTGCTAGCAAAGCACGCGGGCTATTCTCCATACTGATACCAAAGGCCCGAGACGAAGACGGCAAAAGGACTGCATAAAATGAAGGTTAACGGCGTCGCCTTTCGGACAATTTGGCTGGCTGCGAATTGCCGGTCGGTCGTAGTCATCGACCAGACCAAACTGCCCCACGAGTTCGCCATGGTTGTCCTAAACGACCTTGACGAGGTCGCCCACGCCATCCGGTCCATGATCGTGCGCGGTGCGCCGCTAATCGGGGCAACGGCGGCCTATGGGGTGGCGCTTGGACTGTATCGAGACGCCAGCGACGACACCCTGAGCGAAATTTGCCGGGTGCTGCTAGCGACCCGCCCCACCGCCGTCAATCTGCGTTGGGCACTGGAACGCATGGAGACTTGGTTGAGACAGCTGCCAACTTCAGTGCGTAGTGGCGCCGCCTACGCCGAAGCTGCAGCCATCGCCAACGAGGATGTGGCAATATGCCGCGCCATTGGCGAACACGGCGTCAAGCTGATCGAGCAAGCGGCAGCGCGACGCGCAGGCGGCAGCGGGCCGGTCAATATCCTGACTCACTGCAACGCTGGCTGGCTCGCTACCGTCGATTGGGGGACGGCATTAGCGCCGGTCTATGTCGCCCATGAGCGAAAAATTCCAGTTCATGTCTGGGTCGACGAGACCAGACCGCGCAACCAAGGCGCCAGCCTTACCGCATGGGAACTCAAACAGCACGGCGTGCCTCACACCGTGATAGCCGACAATGCCGGCGGCCATCTGATGCAACACGGAATGGTTGACCTATGCATCGTCGGCACCGACCGCACCACCGCCACCGGCGACGTTTGCAACAAGATCGGAACCTATCTCAAGGCGCTGGCCGCCTACGACAACGGCGTGCCATTCTACGTTGCTGCCCCTTCGCCCTCCATTGATTTTCGCCTACGTGACGGCATCCGCGAGATTCCTATTGAAGAGCGCGACGGCAGCGAGTTGTCGGAGGTCACAGGACGCACCGCCGACCGCAAAATAGTTACCGTCACAGTGACACCCGACGGCAGCCCAATCTGCAACTACGCCTTTGACGTGACCCCGGCTCGTCTGGTGACAGGGATAATCACCGAACGCGGCATATGCAAGGCAAGCGAAAACGGCCTGAAAGCACTATTTCCCGATCGACGCTAAAGCCTATTCCTGCGCCAGCACCTATTCCTGCGCCAGCACCGCCGCCAATCCCGACCGGTAGTCCGGGTGGCGCAACACCAACCCAAGCTCCCGTTTGATCCGGTCATTGCGGACCCGGCGGTTATCGCGCCAGAAGCTGGCGGCCATCGGCGACAATCCCGCCTCGGCGAGGGGGACCAAAGGCGGCACCGGCAACCGCAACAAGGCGCAAGCATAGGCAACCACGGCCTCGGGCGGGGCGGGGCAATCATCACAAACATTATAAACTGTGCCGGGGGCGGGGGCGGGATGTACCATCGAGGCGAGCAACACATCGGCGATGTCATCGACATGGACACGACCAAAGTCGTGACCTGGCTTATCTATACGCTTGGCCGTGCCGGCTCGAACCTGATCAAGAACGCTGCGGCCAGGACCATAGATACCGGCGAGACGGAAAATATGCAGCGGCAGTCCCGACTCCGCAGCCAGGGCCAGCCACTCCCGCTCGGCAACGACCCGACGCCGCTGTCGCTCGCCGGTCGGCAACAGGGGCGACGCTTCATCAACCCAGGCACCTCCGGTATCGCCATAGACGCCGGTGGTGGAGAGATAGCCGGCCCAAGCCAGCCCGGTGGCAAGCCGGGCCAAATCATCGCGATGGCAATCAAGCACCGGATCTCCCGCCGCACCGGGGGGCACGCCGGCAAGCAGGTGGGTAGTGCCGGCCAGGACTCTTGCCGCGTCGGTAAGCGCTCGCTTACCGGTAAACAACACCGGCTCCACCCCAAGTTCGGCAAGGTTGGCCATGTCGGCAGCGCTTCGGCAACTCCCCGCCACCAGCCAGCCAGCGGCCAGCAACCGGCGCGCCACTACCTTAGCAGTGTAGCCCAAACCAAAACAAAACAGCCGTCCGGGTGGGTTTACGGGGGGCGGGTTTACGGGGGGCATATTACCGGGGGGCATAAGGGCCGCCTTTGCGCAATCTCCACAGGTCGTAAATCATAGGTGTTGCCATGAATCGATTCAAGCCTGCCCCCATGCTGGCACTGACCCCGGCGTTGCTAGTAATTGCGGTACTGACGCAGCTGGCGTGCGCTGCCCACGCAGCGACCGAAGGGGTCGTTGATCTTGCCGGTTGCCAGCGACTGGCCGAATCAGCGCCAGCCTTGGCAATCGTGCAAGCCAAAGCCTGGATCGAACGCGGCGGTGGTGAAGATGCCCGATTGTGCCAAGCGGCGGCCCAGTTCCATGCTGGCGACTTCGTCAAGGCGGGCGAGAGCTTTGAGGCACTGGCCAGCGGCACCGTCGGACGCAACGCGCGTCAGGTGGCCAATCTGTACAACCGTGCCGCTTGGGCTTGGCTGCGGGCTGGCAACGCCGCGCGGGCCGAGCGACTTTATTCAACCGCCATCGAAAAGCAACCCGATGACGGCGAATTACGCATCGACCGTGGCATCGCCCGCATCGAGGCCAAACATTTCAGTGGGGCGGCGGAGGATTTTAGCTCGGTGCTCCGGCGTCAGCCACAGCGGGCCGAAGCCTATTTCTACCGGGCCACCGCTTATAAGGAATTAGGCAAGAATCGCGAGGCACTGGCCGACATAGAACAAGCGCTAAAGCTCAAGCCAGGCGACCCCGATGCACAACTGTTGCGCGGTAAGGTGCGGTCACAGCTAAGCGATGTCCCCAGCGACCGTC
>SESH01051548.1_pt1 | contig 36224 bp, 37 predicted proteins | sample 3171561 | NCBI WGS metagenome assembly SESH01 (sample SAMN10866947, study PRJNA518727) | freshwater metagenome | biome: subpolar coniferous forest; feature: holomictic lake; material: water; isolation source: holomictic Lake 442 2011 16.5 m and 2014 13 m | place: Canada: near Kenora, Ontario
CAAGTGACGTTGTAGGGCTAAGAACTATGCTGAAAAGCTTCAGCTTGCAACCACGTTTGCTACCAATGGCAGGGAGATTTACCAGATCAGCATGACAACCGGCGCGGAGGGTCTGATTGATGCTTTTCCTTCGCCGGATGAGCTTTGGCAGAAAACCTTCGCGGTGCCGAACCGGTGGGAAGAGATCTTCAACCGCGTTCCCTTTGAGGAGATTGGCGGCACAAAAACGGTACGCTACTATCAGGAGCTTGCGGCCAACAAGGCGCTGGAAGCTATAGCCCTGGGGAAGCAGCGAATTTTGCTGACGCTTGCCACCGGCACCGGAAAAACCTTTATCGCCTTCCAGATTGTCTGGAAGCTGTTTCAGAGCCGATGGAACCTCAATCGTGACGGAAAGCGGAGGGCGAGGGTGCTCTTTCTCGCTGACCGGAATATTCTCGCCAACCAGGCCTTCAACGACTTTTCTCCCTTTCCTGCCGATGCGCTGGCCCGTATCAAGCCGGATGAGATTCGCAAGAACGGGCGCGTGCCAACCAATGGCAGTATCTTCTTTACCATCTTTCAGACCTTTATGACCGGCAAGGATGACACCCCCTGCTTTGGTGACTATCCTCCCGACTATTTTGACTTGATTATCATTGACGAGTGCCATCGGGGCGGAGCCAATAACGAAGGGAACTGGCGCGGTATTCTTGACTATTTTGCTCCGGCAGTGCAGATAGGCCTTACCGCCACACCAAAACGCAGCGACAACGTCGATACCTACCACTATTTTGGCGATCCCGTCTTTATCTACTCGCTCAAGGAGGGGATCAACGACGGTTTTCTCACCCCTTTCAAGGTCAAACGCATCAAGACCACCCTCGACGATTACCTCTACACCTCTGATGATCAGGTCATAGAGGGGGAGGTGGAGCAGGGGCGGCTCTATACCGAGCCTGACTTCAATCGCACCATTGAGATCAGGGAGCGTGAAGCCAAACGAGTGCAGATTTTGCTCTCTGAAATCAACCAGAACGAAAAAACGATTGTTTTCTGTGCCAATCAGGCTCATGCGGCGCTGGTGCGTGATTTGATCAATCAGTACAAAAGCAATCCCGACACTGATTATTGTGTGCGGGTGACAGCCAATGACGGTGAGCTGGGGGAGGAGTTTCTGAGGGCTTTTCAGGATAACGAAAAAACCATTCCGACGGTGCTGACCACCTCGCAGAAGCTCTCGACCGGCGTTGATGCGCGTAACATTCGTAACATTGCTCTCTTCCGCCAGATCAAAACGATCATTGAGTTCAAGCAGATTATCGGGCGCGGCACCCGGCTTTTTGATGGCAAGGAGTACTTCACCATCTACGACTTTGTTGATGCCTGTCACCACTTTCAGGATGTGGAGTGGGATGGTGAACCGGTTGAGCAGAGCACCATAAGCGAGACTGACTTTCAAATCGGAAGAGAAGAGCCAGCACCCTACCTGTCGGAACAACCACAACCACCCGCTGAGCTTCGCCAAAAGTTGAAGATAAAGCTGAGCGACGGCAAGGAGCGTGAAATACAGCACACCATAGCCACCTCATTCTGGAGCGCTGATGGCAGGGTAATCTCTGCGCAGGAGTTCATGCAGGGGATGTTCGGCTTGCTGTTGCCGGAGTACTTCAAAAACGAGGAGGAGCTGAGGGCGTTATGGTCGAATCCGCAAACCCGCAAAGTGCTGCTTGCCAGGCTGGCCGAGGCTGGTTACGGAAAAGGGGAGCTGGAGTCAGTCCAGAAGCTGATCAATGCCGAAAAAAGTGACCTTTTCGATGTGCTTGAATATGTCTCTTTCGCCCAGCCGCCAATCACCCGCGAAGCAAGAGTGGCCGAAGCGCAAGAGAGCATCTATGACGGACTGGACGACAGGCAGCGGGAGTTTGTCGACTTTGTGCTCGCCAAATACATTGAAACCGGTGTCGGAGAGCTCGATCAGGAAAAGCTGCCGCACCTGCTGCAACTCAAATATCATGCGCTTTCGGATGCCACCGCCCTTCTCGGCAGCACGGAGAAGATTTTATCGACCTTTATTGAGTTTCAGAAGCATCTGTATCGGCAGAGTGCGGCGTAACGAACAACCATATTATGCGATCGTTTTCTTTGTCTTCTTTTTTGATTTCCATGGTTTCAGGATAGAGACAAATATAGTGCCCATCAGTATCAGGACTTGAAGAGCTCCAAACCAGAGATTCATTTTTTGGTTGTACAGGTATGCAGCGTCACCGAGAGCCGTCATGCCGAGTTTGCCGGAGATCTCCATCATCGTTGACTCCCAGGGGCCAAGAAAAAAGGTACCAAAGAGAATGGCAGTTACGGTAACAATCCACTTGAAGGTGAGCCAGTTGTGCTTGAAGAAGCCCCAGTTGGTGAAGAGTGAGTATGCCAGGCCGGTAAGCAGGGAGCCGATGGCACCAGGAACCACAACAATTGACATATCAACGTGATGAAGGCTCTGGTTGATTCCGTACAACACGCGGCCATCAGTAATACCGGCTTTCAAAAAATAGAGCGATATCAGGGAAACTGCACCTCCCACCCAGCAGGCAACGGCAATCAGGTGAAAGCCTTTGAGCCATTTTACCCCGTTTGCTTTTAATTTTGGCATGTCAGCACCGGGCTCCCTGAATCAGCTCCGCCGCCAGAGTGAGCGATGAGGCTGAAATTTGCTGACCGCTGATAAGGCTGGCAATGGCTTGCAAGCGGCTTTCGTGGTCGAGAGGGGTCACCTCTGTTACGGTTCTCTCCTGCTGCACAGTTTTTTTTACGCCGAGGTGCAGGTCGGCCATGGCGGCAATTTGCGGCAAGTGGGTAATGGCGATGATCTGGTGGAGGCGTGAGAGTTTTCGCAGGCTTTTGCCGACCGCTTCGGCGACGCGACCGCTGATGCCGGTATCGATCTCATCGAAAATGAGAATTGGCAGTTTGGCTGATTCTGCCAGCGCGCTCTTCATGGCGAGCATCACACGTGAAATTTCTCCGCCGGATGCCACCTTGATGAGGGGTTTCGGCTTTTCGCCCGGATTTGTGGAGATCAGAAACTCAATCTTGTCGTAACCTCCAGGAAAAGCAGTAAATGTTGTGCCCTCAATGGAGATTTCACCTTTTTGATGTTCTTCATGAGTGATACTGACAATGAAGGTGGCGTGTGGTATGCCGAGTTCTGCCAACTGCTCCTGAATGGAAATTTCAAGGCGGCTTGCAGCTTCCTGCCGCTTGCGGCTGAGTGTGGCGGCTTGTATTGAAAGTTCCGTTTTTCGGAGTGTAATTGCCAGCTCAATGCGGCTGAGCTCCTCTTCAAGGTTCTCTTCAAGCGCACTCTTTGCTTCAAGCTCGTTTTTCAGCTCAATCAGTTCAGCGTGTGTGCGTCCATACTTTTTGCTGAGGCGCTGGATTTGGAGCTGCCGCTCTCGTAACGTGTCAAGTCTTTCTGGATTGAAATCGATACCAGAAATATAGCTGCGGGTGAAGCGGGAGAGCTCATCGATAATGCTTGTTGCGGTACGAGTCTCCTCAATGTGCATGTCGAAGCACTTGTCGATGGCACCAAGTTTTTCGAGAGTATGCAGTGCTGATGTTATGGCAGAATAGATAGAGTGATCGCCGTCGTAAAGCTGCTCGTTGAGGGCGGTGCTGAGGGTGAAGAGGGTTTCGGCATTTTCGAGGAGGGTGATTTCGGTCTCAATGGACTCCTCTTCGCCATGTTTCAAGTCAACGCTGTTGAGCTCGTTTAACTGAAAATCAAGCATCTCTTTTTTGTCGCGGATGGTGGCCGCATCTTTTTTGAGCCTGCTCAGTTGCTGCTGGAGTGCCTGAAGTGCTGAACGGATGCTTTTGTAGGCGATAACTTCTGTTGCACTACGAGCGAAATCGTCAAGCAGGGTTTCATGTGTGTCCGGGTGCAGCAGTAGCTGGTGTTCATGCTGGCCGTGCAGGTCAATCAGCTCTTCCCCTGCCTGCTTGAGGAGAGAGGCTGTGCAGGGTGTGTCATTGATGAAGCAGCGGGATTGGCCGCTGGATGAGAGTTCTCTGCGGAGAATGAGTTCCTGTGCAGTTTCAATGTTTGACGCACTCAGCAGGTTTTCGATTTTTTCGGAATGAACCTCTTTGAGGACGGCCTCGATAACCGCTTTGGCTGTGCCTGAACGCACCAGATCAGCACTGGCTCGCTCACCCAGGACAAGGTTCAGTGCTCCGACAAGAATGGATTTACCAGCGCCGGTCTCGCCGGTGATAATGGTCAATCCAGGGTCGAAGTCAACAGTCAACTCCTGGATCAGCGCAAAATTTTTGATGTAGAGGCTGCAAAGCATGGGCGATTATAGCACACGTTAGGCTTGAGTCGAAGAGTTCGATTTTTCTTTTTTTGGCGTTTCGTCGGCAGCCTTGCTGAACTCGTCCTCTATTTCGTTCTGGGCCTTTTTAAACTCTTTCATGCCTTTCCCAAGGCCTTTGGCAAGCTCGGGGAGCTTTTTTGCGCCGAAGAGCAGGAGAATGATAAGCAGAATAAGAATGAGTTCCTGTCCACCTAATCCGAACATTGTTATTCCTCCGGTTATTTATTGTCACAATATCATGCTGATTATATACGCAATCGGCCCTCCTGAAGCAACTTTTTTCACTCTTGAAGGGGTTCTCTCAGTAGCGCGCAATAATGGTTTCACCTGCACGGGTTTTCTGGCCGGGTTGAACGGCCACTTTGGCTGATGGGGGCAGGATGAGATCCACTCTTGAACCGAACTTGATCATCCCGAACCGGTTGCCGATTTTCACGATACCTCCGCTTCGAAGCGTGCAGACAATTCTTCGGGCGAGAAAGCCTGAAACCTGGCTGAATCGTATTTCAATTGCTCCATTGTCGATACCGATCTCCATTCGTTCGTTGTTCTCCATGCTTTTGTTGTCGAATGCCATCAGGAATTTGCCGGGGCAGTAGCGCAGATGGGTCACTTTTCCGCTGATCGGTATGCGATTAACGTGAACGTTGAATGGTGACATGAAGATGCTTACCAGTGTTGGAGCGTTGGCAGCCGTGCTTGGGCCATGCGGCTGCACAAGGATTATTTTGCCGTCAGCAGGAGCAACAATAATGCGTTGCTCGTCAGGTGTTGTTCGTTTTGGATCGCGGAAAAAATAGAGTGTAAAAAGAAGTGCGATGCCAGCCATGAGGAGGATTGATATCTGTGCCCCGGCGGGAAAAGCCAATGCCGCTGTGCTAACGAACATGCAGAGGAGAAAGACTTTTATAATGGAGCTGTGTCCGTATGATGTTAACATCTTGTTTTATATCTCATTAGTTATGGCTGGCTCTATTCAATATATCGATTTGATGGCTTCGTCAGTGCCCTGTTCGAAGCGCCGTCGACATATCGCCTTGGGGGGCAGCTATGCTCAAACAGCTCACGACAATTAATAAAGATGTCTTTATGTTGTGATAAATTAACCTTATAATAGCTATTTATCTTGTATTTCCTCTCTTTTTTGGTTTGCTGATGAATGTGTTTGAAAAAAAATTTCTTGACCAGATCAGGTCAAGGCGGCTGGTCGAAAATGGCGACCGGGTGCTTGTTGCTGTTTCAGGAGGGGCTGATTCAATGGCTCTGCTCTCTTTTTTTTGTGCGACAAGGGCTCTTCTTCATTGTGATCTTGCTGTGGCACATTGCAACTTTCAGCTTCGTGGCGCTGAGAGTGATGCTGACGAATGTTTTGTGCGAGATCACTCTCTTGTGCTTGGGCTTGAGTGTTTTGTGGAGCGGTTTGATACTTTGCGTATTGCCGGGGAGTGGAGAAAGTCTGTTGAGGAGATGGCCAGGATATTGCGGTACACTTTTTTTGAGCAGGTGATGCTCGACAGGGGATTCAGCAGGGTTGCCACGGGCCATCATGTCAACGATAATGCCGAAACAATTCTTTTCAATCTTTTCAGGGGAGTCTCTCTTCCTGGCCTGAGAGGTATTCGTGCTCGTAACGGGAAAATCATCCGCCCGATGCTTTTGTTGCACAAGGCTGAGATTGCGGCTTATCTGGAAGAAAAGGGTATAGGAAGCAGGTTGGATGCGAGTAACGCAGCCGACGATTATGACCGGAATTTTATCAGAAACCGTCTCATTCCCCTGATTGAGGAGCGTTTCCCGAACAAGCTTTTTCCGTCGCTTCGGAGGCTTTCAGAACAGGCGGGGGAGCTTGAAGAGTTTCTTGAACTTTATTTTGAAGCTCTCTGTGAACGGGAGCCAGGCCTCTCACTCACTGATGGCAAGCTTGACGTGCAGGCGCTGAAGCGGCTTACGCTCTTTGAACAGAAAGAGCTTTTCAAGAGGGCATTGCGGGATATGGACGCTCCTGTTGATGCGCAGGCATTGCAGAAGCTGGCAGATTTGCTGAAGAGCCAGCCGGGAAAAGTGGTGATGGCGGGCAGGAATGTGCGGGTGCTCTGGAAGGGAGGCCAGCTCTGCTTTTTGCGTGATACAGCCGATGCGTAAAAGGCTTCCAACCCTGTGTTGCTACTTTTTTTGTTTTGCTGCAAGAAAAATCTCCATAGGCAGATCGGTATGAATAATGACCGATTTAAGGTTCTGCTGTACATGGATTCGATCGAGCAGTCCTTTTGTCTGCTTGGTGGTTTTTGTGCCGGTAAGCCCGGAGAGCTTGATGGCTCCCCAGAGGAAGGTCGAGGCGAAATAGGCTGCCTGATTATTCTTGTAGACCCACTCACTCTGTCCCTCTATGCCATCCTTGAACTTGACTGAAAGGGCAAGGTTCTCGATGCGGTTCAGGTTGCCCATGGTTTTTAATCCCTCATTGGTCGAGGTGAGGCTTTGCAGTGCGCTGGAAGTCCAGACTGCGGAGGGCAGGGAAAACCAGAGGTGCGATTTGTAGACCGCTTTGTCGATCAGTGCAACCGAGAGTGTGTCTCGCTTGAAAAAGCTTCCTGTGGGGAGGAGAAACTCTTCAAGCATTTTTTTGTTGTTACTCAAGGCTATCCGCCGTGGGCTGAGCGAACAGAGCCAGAGAGTGTCGTCGAGTGCATAGCATGTATGGCCGCCAATATGGTCGACAGATGTGCTGTGTGCTCGAAGAAAGGATTCTGGAAGTTTTTGTGACAAGGGCCCCGATATGATCCCAAGATAGTTCTGCCCTTTGTAGCCATGGCGCTTGAAACTGATCAGCAGGGTGTCGATATCAAGAGTTGGATTGAACTTTGATGCTTTTATGAAGGTGTCGAGCTGGCCTGCTGGCTGAAAGAGTGGTGCTTTTTTCAGGGAATCCGGAATGATTTCGTTCCAAAGCCTGCTCTCGCGGATATCTTTCAGGCCGATGTAGATGAGAGCGTCAGACTTGCCGGGAATGCGGTCAACCATTGCTTTAAGATCCTCGCTTAACGGTTCAGGCTGAATCCGGGCTTTTGGCCAGTTGACCCAGAGAGCAAGCACAATAAAGCAGGCCGTGGTGATGGTGCTGATGGAGAGAAGGAGTCCTGCCCCTTTTTTCAGGGATCGCTTTTCGCGTATTTCGGGGGTTGCTTCAGATTCGGGATTCCTCTGCATACATCAACTGATTATGATTTTCTTTTGATCGCCTCACGGGCCAGTGTGTCGCAACGATTGTTGTAGGGGTTGTCGCTGTGCCCTTTTACCTTGTGGAACTTGATGCTGTGCAATGTAAGCAACGTCAGGATTCTTTGCCACAGATCAATGTTTTCAACACTCTTTTTTGCCGCAGTTTGCCAGTTATTGGTAGTCCAGCGTTTTAGCCACCCTTCGTTAACGGCGTTGACAAGGTAACTTGAGTCGCTGTACAGGTCGATCTTGCAGGGCTCCTTGAGCACTTCCAGTGCCTCTATGGCTGCGCTGAGCTCCATGCGGTTATTGGTCGTGGCTGGTGAATACCCCGAAATTTCGCGGGTGGTGAGGCCGTACATCATTAGTGCCCCCCAGCCGCCCGGACCGGGATTGCCGCTGCATGCTCCGTCGGTGTAGATGATCACTTTTTTTTCCATCGACAAAAAAAAGCTCAACTTTTAATGGTTGAGCCTTTACAGGATATTTAAAACTTTGTTATAACCGGTCATGCTTTTGTGCTACTTCAGCAGCTTGGCGAGTGCTGCGGTGCCGGTTTTGGCGATGATTTTCATGGCTTTTGCTGAAAGCTTCACCTTTACAAACCGTTTTTCCTCTTCAATCCAAACTCTTTTGGTGTGGAGGTTTGGCTCAAAACGGGTACGGACGTGGTTATTGGCATGAGATACCGTATTGCCGTAGAGGGGTCTTTTGCCGGTCAGTAAACAAACTTTTGACATGGTGCAATCAATTGTGTTAAAAAAACGAAACGGAATATAACAATAGTTTTGTAAACCGGAAAAAGTATAGTAGTCAGGGCCGGATGCCGACAGCGCAGACCATCATCGATAAAACATAGAGAAGTGTTCCGAAGGCGTTGTACCAGACTGCCTTTTCCTTTGGCTGTTCAATCAGGATCTTTTGCATGGGTAGTTGGGCTGCGAGCAGCAGGAGAGCAATCACCGTTGTTGTTCTCGAGCCTTTGGCGACCAGAATGGCGATGGCGGCAAGCTGCGCAACATCCATAATAATGGCGGCAAGAATGGCAGATTTTCTTTCGCCAAGCTGTACGGGGATTGAGGCCACCCCGCGGATATTGTCGCCAACGATCGACTTGAAGTCGTTCAACGTCATGATGCCATGGGCTCCGAGTGAAAAAATAATGGCAAGGGCAATGGTTTCGCCCGATGGAATGCCTTGTGTAATGGCAAAGCTGCCGGTCAGCCATGCAACGCCTTCGTAGGCAAGCCCTACAATAAGGTTGCCGAACCAGCCGTTTCTTTTTGCCCTGATTGGTGGGCCTGAATAGGCGTGCGACATGAGCACCCCCACAAACGCTATGGCAACAACATAAGGGTGAATGGAGAATGCGACGAGGAACCCTGTAACGATAAGGCCGAAGGTGATCAGCCAACTGGCAGATTTGGATATTTTTCCTGAAGGAATGGGTCGCTCTGGCTCATTGATGGCGTCAACTTCGCGGTCGAAGTAGTCGTTCATCGTCTGCGACATGGCGCACATGAGCGGTCCGGCAAGAAGGACTCCCCTCAGGAGAATTGACCAGTTGTCCGTAATATTTTCGCCGGTTGAAACCACGCCGCAGGCAAAAGCCCACATGGGAGGGAACCAGGTAACCGGTTTCATGAGCGGAACAATCGCAGATGGATCAATCCTGAATCCAGGCCTGTTGACATTCTCAAGGGCCTGCTGTATCTCTTTTTGCCGGGAATCGCTCAATCCTGACAGACGAAGCTTTTCGGCGATGCCTTGCTGCTTTTCAGGATGATGCGTTTCTCGTCCGTTCATGGGTATAGTGGTTCTCGTGCCAGCTCAAAAACAAAGCAGACAGTATACATGTTTTTTGGCAAAAAGATAAGGATTTAGTTGAATCCCGGCCTCTGTTTTCCCGAGAGTTCGGCATTCACCCGCAGGATCTCATTAAATCTACTTTCGGAACGACCGCTTTCCAGCGCCTCCCTTGCCATGGTAAATCCGGCATCAATGGTTACTGCTTTTCCTGAGACATAACAGGCCATGGCTGTTGTGAAGAGGGCGGCATCAACGTGTGCTTTCGGAGCGCTTCCGTCAAGGATTCGGCGGATGATGCGTGCGTTTTCATCTCTTTTCCCTCCCTGGATTGCTGAGAGAGGGTGCCTCGTCAGTCCAAAATCTTCAGGATAGAGGGTGCTTCGTGTCACATTTCCGTTCTTGATATCGATAATGTGTGTTGCTCCGTTGAGGCTCGGCTCATCAAGTGCTACTCCTTCTTCCGTCATGGCATGAACAATCAGGGCATGACGTACACCCGTTTGCACAAAAACTTCGCCGTAGAGTTCCATCAATTCCTGGTTGAAAACGCCAACAAGCTGCCGTTTTGTTCTTGCCGGATTAATCAGTGGTCCGAGGATGTTGAAGATGGTTCGGATGCCCAGTTCCCTGCGGATATTGGCCACTCTTTTCATGGAAGGATGGTAGAGCGGAGCAAAGAGAAAGGCAAATCCGGTCTGCAGAAACAGCTCTATTGTCGCTTCCGGCGGCAGATCAATAGTAAAACCGAGGGCCTCAAGGACGTCGGCGCTGCCACAACTGCTTGTTACCGAACGGTTTCCATGTTTGGCAATGGGGATGCCCGCGCTGTTGGCAATAATTGAGGCGGTAGTTGAAATATTATAGGTGCCTGCGTGATCTCCGCCCGTGCCACAGGTGTCGACGGCATCTTCATCCAGCACAATGGTGTTTGCTTTTTCCATCAGGCTGTAGTAGGCGCCTGCGGTTTCGTTCGGGGTAATTCCGTTTTTCTGCTGGAGGGCAAGCAGAGCGGCAATAACAATCTCGGAAAAATGACCATCCATAATGCTGTTCATGCAGAAGGTCATCTCCTTCTGCGAAAAATGCTCTCCTGCAAGCAGCTTTTGAAGTAACTTTTTTTGCGGCATGAAACTGATTTGTTGGCAAATGAATGCAAATAGTCGTAAATGTAAGTCAATAAAAGAATTTTTTGCATTGAAACTGCGGTAGCCGGAGCCAATCTCCCTGTTTTTTATGTTATGGATAGTAAGCAAATAATAGGTTATCAGAAAAAGAGCCTGGAGATGGTGCTGGGGAAGATGATGAGCCGGGCACTGGATGCCTGTATTATTACCGACCTCTCCGTTATACGGTGGCTGACTGGCTTCAGTGGATCAAGCGCGAGGTTGCTGGTTACTCCAGAAAAAACCTGGCTCTTTACCGATTTTCGCTATCAGGAGCAGGCGGCACAGGAGGTTGCATTGGCTGAAACGGTCATTGCCCCTGACGGATTTGCCGCAGCGCTTGGTTCAGGGGGCTATCCTCTCGGAGAATTGGTCGCCCTGCAATCTGATAATATTACCTGGCACGAGGCAACCCGGCTCATCGGGCAGCTTCATGGAAAACAGCAGGTGATACCGGTTGACTCTTTCTTTGATGAATTCATGATGCTCAAAAATGAAACTGAGCTGATAAAGATGCGTCGCGCGGCAGAAATCAGCGAAAAAGTATTTGAAAAAGTGCTTCCAATGATTTCGCCTTCAGTGACGGAACTCGACATTGCAGCAGAGATTACCTTTCAGCATAAAAAACTTGGCGCTGACAAGGACTCCTTTGAGCCCATTGTGGCTGGTGGCGCTCGTTCAGCCATGCCCCATGCAAAACCAACGACCGCCTGCTTCAAGCCAGGGGAGCTGATTGTGATTGATACCGGTTGCATCTATGAAGGGTATGCCTCCGACCAGACGCGCACGGTCGCCCTTGGCAAAATTTCAGGTGAGGCCCGCGAGGTCTATCGCATTGTGCAGGAGGCGCAGGAGCTTGGCGTTGCTTCGGCCCGATGCGGCATGGAAGCCAAAGAGCTGGATGCCGAGGTTCGCCGATATATTGCTGACCGTGGTTACACTGAGGAGTTTGGTCACGGACTTGGCCACGGTGTTGGCCTCAAAGTTCACGAGGAGCCCCGTATAAGCCCAAAAGGGGAGCATGAGTTACGGGAGAATATGGTTTTTACCATTGAGCCAGGGATCTATCTGCCAGGTAAATTTGGAGTGCGCATTGAAGATACCGTCGTGATGGGGCCGCATGGCGCGACCTCGTTGCAACGGTTCACAAAAGAGCTTATCGAATTGTAACGCTATCAGTCGTGACTATGAGCAACTATTGCATGGTTATTACCACCACGCCAAATCGGGAAATCGCCGAAAAGCTTGCCGAAAGCATCCTCATCCAACGCCTCGCAGCCTGTGTCCAGATGGTCGACATTCGCAGCTTTTTTATCTGGGAAGGGGGACTGCACAAGGAGGGTGAAGTTGCCCTGCATATCAAAACCACCGAAGCTTGTTACCGCGAGCTTGAAGCCCATATTCTGGAGCATCACCCCTATGATGTGCCGGAAATTATCAAGCTGCCGATAACCGGAGGCTCGCCTGCATACCTGTGTTGGATTGACTCAACTACTGCATTGGCAAACTCTGCAGAACACTGAAAGAGTGTTTTGGCTTGTTTATCCCTGATCGCTCAATTTATGGTCAGTCTCAAAGCCGATAACAACGAATGAATTTTTTTCTCTGTATCCGTGGCAGCGGAATTTTTTTGATACTCTGAACTTGTATGTTTTTTTATCGCAGTTGGTTTTGCTAATAATCCCATGATACTCCTTGTAGTTAAGTCCTTTATTCTCATGGATGTTATCCCAGGTTAGCTCCTCAAATTTTTTGAATGTGTCAATGAAAAACGCTTGTTCTTCAGCTTGAACTTCTGAAAATCCCATCTTTTTTTCAACCATGGAAAAATCAAGTTTGCCTCGCGAAAACCGTGCTTTCAGATATGATTCAAAAGAGATGTGATGGTTGGCCCAAAGATGTTCAGTAAGGCGGCCCGAGTAAGTCAGATTCAATAACGAGAGTGGTATACCATTTCGCATGATACTTAACGGGTCAATGGAGGTCGATGATAACTGAAAGGAGACAATAAGCCGATCGCGCTCGCAGGCTTCAGCCGGAGAACTTCCCCCAATATCAACTTCGTTGAAAAAATATTTGGTGTTACCCTCTTGTTTGGAGTCACTACCGTCCCAGAACGGCTCTTTCTCAAGATCTGCAATCGCTGATTTTAATCGACGAACCTCGTCATTTTTCCGTTGTTCATTATCGACAAGAATTGAATGAAGATTCTTGGTGGGAGTTACCATTCTATTCCACACATCGCTTTTCTTGAGCAGCAGCATCGAAAATCCTTGCATTTCCTTCAGGACGCCAAGAAATGGCAAGAGGCCCGTTCGAGAAAAAGAGTCCTGATCAGGGAATTGACCTGATAATGAAAGCTCGTTAAACAGAATGTGCATTTATTTTATAATCCAAGAATTTGGTCAAGGTCGTCATCAAATTGATCAAACAGGCCCTTAGGGTGCGTCATCACGCGGCCATGTTCATTGAGCATAATGACCGTGTTCTTCGATAGGAGATTTTCGTCAAGCTGAAAAAAATGGACTGCCACATCAGTGTGAGCGATCTCTTTTTTCACAATAGCTTTTCGGATACCATTGAACACATGGTCGCTATGCGTTTCAAGGACAACCTGAATGCCCGCATTGGCTACGAAGCAAAGAAATTCGGTAAGATCAGACTGTGCTTTTGGATGCAAATGGATTTCCGGATTTTCAATGACCACAATATCATCATGAGTTGCGCTTAAGCAGGAAACGAGTACTCCTATCGCAAAACTGACTCCCGAACCAATATGGTAGGGTCTAACGGGCTTCCCGTTTCCGAGAGAGAACTCTACCAGCAGGCTATTGCTGAGGCCAAGGTCTTTGATCACATTATTTATCCCGAACAGTCTCTCCAGCCAGTAATTGACTTGATGCTCGAGGGTTACGCTGGAAGTGTCGACAATCAGCGAGGAAGCAACTTCTTTTTTACGATTTTTGTACAGAAAATCAAAAATGAATTCCGCCTTGTTTCCAAGAAAATTTACTCGGTCAAAATTTCTTGGATATGAATCTTCTGGCCCGATCCGGTTCGCCGGTAGATAGTAGATGTGCTGGTTTTCAAAGCTCAGAAGGGTTTGTATGGTAGAGGATTCATTCAGAAAGGTAACAGCGACATCATTGCGTTCGTCGTCGGTTGAGCTAAATTCTGCCTGAAAACGCTCTTCCCTACTGAGAGCAGTTACTTGAAACGAGCGTGCATTGATTCTGTGATTGCGGCACTCGTCAAAAGTACCAAGTCGGAGCCACATTCCATTAAGTGGAGATGATGAGTTTTTCGCAGCGTTGTTGCACAGTAAAAGAAATGCCTGAATTACTGAAGATTTACCTGATGAATTAGTCCCGGCCAAAATAGTCATTGGCTTCAAATCTATTGTAACTTCACTGAAACATTTGAATCCATCGATGTGTAGTGATTCAAGCATGTTGTATCTCCTCAATCATTGATTCAATAATTTCAAACCGCTTTTTGATACTGGTGTGGCTATCGACATTATAGCTTGTGCTGTGAATGAAATTTTCGTCAGCAAGAAGGCTTTTGAACTCTTTTTTTATCAGTTCCTGATGAGTTTGTGGCACATCAAGCAGTTCAATGATCATGTAGCTTATAGTTTCAAATAGTGCCATACTGATGGGGCGGCGTGCCCCCCCGCCTTGATTTGGTATACGGAAGCAGCCCGGCCCTAAAACACTTAGGCACTCATGCATGGTTTTATCGAACAGAGGCGGAAATTGCTCACAAAATGTGCTACCCGCCGGATCGTTAAGGAATATCATGGTTTTAGCGAGAAAATCCTCAAGGTCACTGCGATATTCAACAAATGGAGAGCCTTTTTCTTTTACATCGAACAGTTTTTTCTTGCGCCAGAGGTAAAAACTGATGAGACGGAGCACAAGATATTTGTCTTTCATGCGATCAGGCTTGATTGCATGCTCAGTCGCTTTTTTGAAACTGTCCAGGTTAACCAGTGCATTTAACAACAGCGTTGCTGTGCCCTGATAAATAGCATTTCTCATCTCCTGATTATTCAGCCGGGTTCCACCCCGATTCACGCGGTCAAACAAATCAAAGGTGACGCGATCATGGGTTGGTGGTTTGATGACATGCAGGGTGAGGGGGCAATCTTCAATCTTGCTCTGCTGTGCCTGGGTCAGGTATTTTTCAAATTTGGTCCCGTTTTTTGTTAATTCACTGAAGTATGCTCCGTTAAGAGAAGTCAGAATCGTGAGCTTCTGAAGTGAAAACTCGTGATTCATGAACTGAAAAAGAGTCGTTAGACGTTGACGGCCATCCACAATGATGTACACGCCCTTATCATCCTCTTTTACATAAATCAGAGGAAGAGGAATGCCCATCAAAATTGATTCAATCAATTCGCTTTTCTGCTTTGGTGTCCATACGGCGTGACGTTGAAAATCGGGGTCAAGTTTAATGAGTGGTGGTATTTTTTCATGCTTGCGCTTGAGCTGAAAAACCGATGCGCTCTCTGAGGCGATGTTGACAAGAGCGTCAGGATAGATCCGTGTTGTATCAGATTCTGGGGGCAAGGCGTTATCCCTCAATTCTCCACCAAGCGTCTCTTCACCTTCAAAGGTATCTTCGAGGTTCGTCTGTTGTTTATCTTCTGACATGTACTTTTTGTGCTTTGTTGTGGCTTATCTGGTCAAGGCAGGGCATACATGTATTCAGCCATTTTTGCCCAGTCGGCATGTATCTGGTTAATACCACCTCTTCTTGGCCAATCTCTTCCACAGGGATGAGATTGGAGGTATACCTTGGAACCATTGAAAAAAAATGGAGAATTAATTCCGTCCTCCACAGTACCAACTTCTTTTTCACCAGCTTCAACCCTTACAGCATTGAAAGCAGCTTTCCCAAAACAGATCACGAGTTTTGGGTTTACAACTTTTATTTGAGGCAATGCAAATTCTTTTGCAGCCCACTTCAAGTCCTTTTTCGGAATTGTAGCATCTTTAGGTCCGGCTTTGATATATGGAAAGAGATTGGTTCCGTAGGTGTCAGATATTTGGAGGTGATTAAAATGCTTATCAAGTAACGCCGTAAGATTTTTGTTCGTCCTTTGATCATGCGTGCGTCCATATTCCAATTCGAACTTATGTTTTTTAAGATCAACAATAGGTTCACTCAACTCTTCATCGGAACCCCAATCCTGCAAAAGCAGAAAAATGTCGGCATCGACATTATCAGCTCCCTTAGTCCAAGGGGAAACGTAATCACATTCGAAAATTCCTCCATGGTATTTCCCGATGGGAAACGAACCATCAGGAGGAGCTGTTTGTTGGCGTTTTTTCGCCAGTTCGAGCAATGCCTGTTTTTTGTCCATGAGGGAGATTGTTTGTTCGTCAGTTTGTTTTGCTTGTCATTGTTCGGTGGAGCATGAAAAAATATACAAATTGAAGAAGCGATATGTATAACCTTTTGCCTGAAATCTCAAACCTTCCGCAACAGCAGCGACTTGATCTCCGCCGTAAAAGAGGCCATTACCAGCAGCGGGTTGGCGTTGCGTTCGATGGCTCGGATGGCATCTTCCGTGATGGTGGAGATTTGGAAAAAATCGGTGTTGGGGAAGTTTTTGGCAAAACGATCGACAGCATCGCTGATGTCGGGGTTGTTCAGCTCCTGAAAGGCAGGATTGATCCTGCGGTGGTTGGCATCCTGAAAAAAGAGCAGGAGAGCGGCAAGAAAGAGGGTGAGGTTGGCGCGCGAAAGGTTTTTGGCGTTCTGCTCGCACGAGATGATGGCTTTATGAAAAGCGTTTGGGGTGAGCACAGCGCGCAGGTAGTCGAGCGCCTGGTTGCGCAGAAGTATGGTTGCTGTTTCCGATGGATTTTCGCTCCGGTTGTTGAGAAGCTCCCAGGCCAGTCGGAGGTTGCCTCTCGAAAAGCCGACGATAAAGCTCAGCTCCGGATCTACAATTTCAGGGCGATACGTTTTCAGCCAAAGTCGCAACTCATGGGAGGTCACCCGCGAAAACCTGACAGCCTGGCAGCGGGAACGAATGGTTGGCAGCAGTGCTTCAGGCCGTGACGAAACCAGAATAAAAACGACGTGTGCCGGTGGCTCTTCGAGCAATTTAAGGAGCTTGTTGGCCGCCGATGGGTGCAAGTGCTCGGCCTGTGAAATGATGAAAATCTTTTTGCTTCCTTCGTTCGGCATAAACAGTGCTTTATGCTGAAGGGTGATAATCTGATCGGTAAGAATACCCATGGAGCGCTCCATGGCGGGGGAGAGGTAGGGATTCTGCTTTTTTTGTTCAAGCAGTGCCTCGTACCGCTCCTTTGCTTCGGTGAAGCGCTTGTTCTCTTTTTTTGCAGAGTCGCTGGCATCAAGCAGAGCCAATTCTACCGGAAAAATGTACTCCATGTTCGGGTGCATGAACGACTCTACTTGCAGGCAGTCAGGGCATGTACCGCACGATCCTACCAAATTGTCGAGCGCTGCGTTACGGCAGTTGAGAATAGCCGCAATTTCAAACGCTACCGACTCTTTTCCTGATCCTTCAGGGCCGGTAAAAAGGTAGGCATGAGCAAAGCGTCCTGTTTCAAGCGCTTTCTGCAGGACGCGAATCTGCTGTTGTTGGCCGATAATCTTGTTCCAGCTCATGACGACTTTACGCTGTTCAAATAAAGGTTAACCAGTTGTAGGGATCCTCACCAGTCTGAACAATCTTCAGATATTCACGTTGGAGGATTTCAGTAATAGGGCCGCGTTTTTCATTGCCGATTGGATACTTGTCGATACTTCTGACAGGGGTTATCTCTGCTGCTGTACCGGTAAGGAAGACTTCATCGGCAACATAGAGTGCTTCGCGGGGAATGAGTGTTTCGCGAACTTCGTAGCCCAGTTTTTTTGCAATGTGCATGATGGCATATCGGGTAAAGCCGGGCAGTATTGACTGAGCCGACATGGGAGTGTAGATGATGCCATCGCGGACAACAAAAATATTCTCGCCGCTTCCTTCAGAGACGTAACCGTTCACATCCAGTGCCAGTCCTTCGGCATAGTCGTCCATCAGTGCTTCCATCTTGATGAGCTGTGAGTTCAGGTAGTTGCCACCGGCTTTTGCCCAGGCAGGGAGGGTATTCGGAGCTGGCCTGTTCCAGGAGGAGACGCGAACATCTACACCGTTTTCAAGAACATCTTCTCCAAGGTAGGAGCCCCATTCCCATGTGGCTATGGCAACCTCGATTGATGCCCGGTGCGGGTTAACTCCCAGGGCACCTTGTCCGCGATAGACCAGCGGACGAATGTAGCAGGATTTTTGATCGTTGGCTTTAATTGTACTGATAATAGCTTCTTGCAGCTCTTTTTCAGAGTATGGGATTTCAATACGGTATATTTTTGAGGAGTCACGGAGACGTCTGATGTGTTCGTCCAGAAAGAGAACCGCAGATCCCCTGAGGGTTTCATAGCAGCGTATTCCCTCAAAGATAGATGAACCGTAGTGGACAACATGTGACAGAACGTGGATTTTGGCGTCAATCCAGTCAATCAGTTCTCCGTTCATCCAGATTTTTGCAGACTTGTTCATAGCGCAGGTATTGGATTTATTGCCGTCAACAATTGTTTGACTTGAAGATATAAAAAACCCCGCGTTCTGTTGCGGGGTTTTTTATGGTTGAAATAATGAAAAGGTCAGTAGATCCTTTCGTAAACGCCATCCACTTCGCGAAGAATAGGCTCATAGACGCTGGGCTTGCGACCGAAGCAGATGCCAAGCGATTCATACATGGCGACATGTTCGAGATCTACATGACGCTGCACAATTGCCTTGCTCGATTCTATGTACTCTACCTTGCGACCCTTGACTTTTGAGATAGTGACCCCTGTTTTTCCGTCGAGGAGAAGCAGGACGGCTGCTGCGCCAGCCTCAAAGCCGAAGTTGATGTCGTAAGCCGAAGAGTTGCCTGAACGGACAAGGTGACCGGGATGGACTTCACGCACCTCTGGAATTTCATAGACACCCTCGACGAACATGCCAGTCTCTTTCATGAAAATGGGCATGGCTGGGTCAGCTTTCATTCTTCTCTCTATCTGCTGACAGGTAAATTTTCCTGCGCCAGCAAGTTTTTTATGACCGAAGGCATCAATGCCAGCCGATTCATCGACAATATCGCTTCCATCGGCATTTTTCAGCCCTTCAGCAACAACAATGGTATAGGTGCCGCTGTGGACATCGCTCTGCCGGATACGACGGGTAAAGCGTTCGGCGAGGTGTTCGTAAACAATATCCCAATTTGCCGGAATTTCCGGAATAAGGATACAGTCAGCTTCAGCCGCGATGCCGCTGCGAAAAGCAGTATGGCCAGCATAGCGCCCAAAGACTTCGGTGACAAGTACTCTGTTGTGGGTTTTGCCTGTTGTTTTCAGGTCGTGGACAAACTGTGCAATGCGGTTGATGGTTGAGTCACCGCCGACCGAGTAGGTCTGAAGGTCAAGATCCATGGTTTTCGGTGCGTGAATACACTGAATTCCTTGCTGGTTCAAATCGACCATAACGCTGCCTGAATCGTCGCCTCCGCTGATAACGAGCGCATCAATGCCAAACTTCTTCATGCCAGCCTTGATTCGGTTGTACTTTTCAGGGTTACTGATTGCCTTGATTTTGACTCTTGAATGGCCAGCCTCGGAACCGGCAAAACTGGCTTCAAACTTGTCGAGCCGAATCTGGTCAAGCTTGACAATATGCTCCTGGTCTACAAGGTTGTATAAACCAGCATAGCCGTTAGGAATGATATAGAGCTCAAGATCTTTTGACAGGGCCATCAGCGCAGCACCTTTCAGCACGGCATTGAGTCCTCCACAATCTCCGCCGCTGGTAAGGATTCCTATTTTTTTCATAGTTATTTTCTCCTTTTCAATGCTAAGGTTAGTATTTAACTGCCGGATTTATTTATTTGCGAGGAAGTTATTTATTCCTGCTTGTTGCAGGGAAGATAGGTTTTTTGTGTGATTTTTCAACGTTAAGTCTCAAAATTTAATGGGACTTGTGTGTCAAAAGAGAGCTGAATTACCCCTTTATTTATGAAGTTCAGAGATGAAGCGAGGATTGCCTTTGTGCATCTCAGGGAGAGAAAGCGCCAAACGATTCTTACCGCTCTTGGCGTAGCTGTTGGCTCTGCCATGCTGGTAACGACAATTTCCGTTTCCCGGGGTTCGTCGTCAAATATTATTTCCAAGGTGATCGATACGGCGCCTCATGTGCTGATCAGCGCCGAAAGGGTAGTTCCCTCAATACCTGATAACCTTGTTGAGCAGCAGGGTGGGAGGGTTGCTATGGTGACGAAAAATATCAATCTTGACGAGCAGGAGGTTATAAAAAACTATGCGGATGTTGTCCAGAGCATCCAGCCTGTTGAGGAGCTTCGGAGTATCTCTCCCTTTGTGCTCAGTAAACTGCTTGCCCGTAACAAAACCCGGTTTACCCCCTGCGTGGCCAAGGGCATTATCCCTCATCTTGAAGCTGAAATTGCAGGCCTGAAAAAAAATCTTCTTGATAAAAATGCCCTTGAGGAGTTGGCCTCGACACCGAACGGAATTCTTGTCGGCGATCTTCTTGCCAAAAAACTTGATGTTGGCTACCGTGGCAGGATTGTGCTGGTGACAAAAAAAAGTGAAGAGTTTCCGGTAACGGTAGTGGGGCGTTTCAGCAGTGGCTTTAACGCCAAGGATGAGCGCGAAGCTTATGTCAACCTCTCTCTTGCCCAGAGAATGGAGGGGATTGCGGCGAATTCGGTGAGCGGGATCGGGTTGAGAACGGAGCGTGTCGATACTGCCCGCCAGACCGCTGATCAGGTTGAATTGCTCAGCGGGTATAGAAGCGAGAGCTGGGATGAGTCCAACCGCAACGTTATTGAGTTTTATAACCGCAATGCGCTTATTACGCTGGTGCTGGTGGGGTTTGTGTTTATTGTTGCCGGTCTCGGTGTTTCATCGGTCATGACGACGGTGATCCTGCAAAAGGTCAAGGATATCGCCATCATGCGTTCAATGGGCATGCCGGGGGGAAGTATCACCCGTATTTTCATGCTTGAAGGGTTGATGATTGGAATTCTCGGCGTGGTTGTTGGAAGCCCGATGGGGCATGTGATTTGCCATTTTGTTGACTCTATTCGTTTTGCGGCCACTACAGCAGGGGTGCTCAAAAGCGACAGGATCAACATTATTGAAATGCCGGATGCTCATCTGATTGTTATCGTCTTTGGCATCCTGATTGCCGTGATCTCTTCCTGGAGCCCGGCACGAAAAGCGGCGAACTATGTGCCGGTGAGCATTCTCAGGGGTGAAGTTGGCGCTTAGATTTTGCGAATAATGCATACGGCATGTGCGGCAGCACCCTCTTCGCGTCCGATATAGCCAAGTTTTTCGTTGGTTGTTGCCTTGACCGAGACCGCTCCGATTTCAAGCCCGAGACAGCGTGCAATGTTTGTACGCATCCCGGTGATGTAATTCGCGATTTTTGGCGCTTCAAGAAGCAGCATGGCATCAATATTTATTGTCTGATAGCCGCTTTTTTCAAGCAGTTTTCCTACCTGCTTGAGCAGAATCATGCTGTCAATATCCTTGTACTCCATGCTTGTATTCGGAAAGTGCAAACCAATGTCACCCAGGGCAGCAGCACCGAGAAGGGCATCGCTGATGGCATGAAGCAGGACGTCGGCATCGCTGTGGCCATCAAGTCCGTCGTGGCCGGGAATATGAACGCCCCCGATCACAAGTTTCCGGCCCTCTGCAAAAGGGTGTACATCGATACCAATTCCAATACGCATAAGTAAGAGAGGTTAAATGGTTATAAGCGGAGGTTTCAAAGATAGAATAAATTGTGAATATTTTTCAGGCAAGAAAATATCTCTCAAACAAAAGTGTCTGTGGGCGACAGGGTTAGCCGGTGATCAGACTCCCACAGTATTCCCTGAGGGGCGTCGCGCCGGGAGCCGAAAAGTACTGTTCAATGGCAGTGGCCACCTTTTCGCCAATGTCGGGATAGACAAAGTTCATGGTACCGATTTGCACGGCCTTTGCTCCGGCAAGAAGGAACTCCATTGCATCCTCGAATCCAGCAATGCCTCCCATACCGACAATCGGGATTTTTACAGCACTGTACACTTCCCATACTTTGGCAAGGGCAATCGGCTTGATTGCCGGGCCCGAAAGTCCCCCGGTAATGTTTTTTAACAGCGGTCGGCGGGTTTTATGGTTTATTGCCATACCAACGACGGTGTTGATGAGAGAGAGTGAATCGGCACCTGCCTCTTCGGCAGCAAGGGCGATTGAACTGATGGAGGTGACGTTGGGCGTCAGCTTGATCATAAGATGCCGGGCAGTAATTTTGCGCAGCTCCGAAACAATTTCAAAGGTCGCCTCCCGGTTGACACCCATAATCATGCACTCCCCTTTGACGTTGGGGCAGGAGAGGTTGATTTCATAGCCGTTGAGCCCCTCAACACCATCAAGCCTCGAAACGACTTCGCAATAGTCATCGATAGATCGACCAGCAATATTGACAATAACTGCTGTGTCGAGTGTGCGTAGAAAAGGTACTTTTTCAGCAATGAACCGTTCGACTCCTACATTGGCCAGTCCGATGGCATTGATCATTCCCGAAGGGGTTTCGGCGATGCGCTGCGGGGGGTTGCCGCTTCTTGGCTCAAGAGATATTGCTTTGGTAACAAGGCCACCGATCTTGGAAAGATCACAAAGTTGGCTGAGTTCTTCCCCGTATGAGACGGTTCCTGATGCAAGGAGTACCGGCGATTGTAGTTCAAGTCCTCGACCAAGAGATACCGCAGCGAAGGGTGCAGCGTTAGATGTTTGGCGTTGGCTCATGTTGGTGTGGTTGAGAAGGATGGAGGCAACTCTTTTCCTTACCTGGCAATTACCAGGTAGGGAAAAAGTGCGTGGAGCTCTATTTTCTGTTCAAATAGTATTTGGTTGCATACTCTTTGACCATTCGGTGCGTGTTGTATTCAGGTGCTATTGTGGCAATGGCATTTCTGATTTTATTAATCCATTTTACAGGAATATCCAGATCGTTGCGTTCGTAGAATGACGGGATGATCAGTGTTTCCAGAGTGGTGTACATTTTTTCTGCATCGAAGCTGTCCTGTTCATCATGGTGATCAAAACATTCGCCGTTGCCGATAGAAAATCCGTTTTCGCCGTTATAGGCTTCAGGCCACCAGCCATCAAGGACGCTGAAGTTCAGTCCGCCGTGGAGTACGGTTTTTTCGCCTGATGTACCGCTGGCCTCCATTGGTCTTACCGGTGTGTTCAGCCAGATATCAACGCCCGAAACCATGCGCTTTGCGATGCCAAGGTTATAGTTTTCAAGAAAAATAACCTTTCCGCTGAACTGTGGCCGGCGAGAGTGCTGAACGATTTGGCGGATATAATCTTTTCCTGCATCGTCGTGCGGATGCGCTTTTCCTGCAAAAACAATTTGCAGGGGCATTGTCGCGTGGTTGATAATTCGGTCGAGGCGGTCAAGGTCTCTGAAGATAAGCGGCGCACGCTTGTAGGTGGCGAAACGTCTTGCAAATCCTATGGTCAACACATCAGGAGAGAAGGTGTTCTTTGTTGACCTCAGGGTTTCGTAGTCGTTGTAATACGAATTAATATGCTGGTGAAAAAGCTGGTTCGCCAGATAGCGGTCGATGAAGTCGATAAAACTGCGTTTTGAGCTGTATCGTAACGACCAGAGTTCAGCGTCAGTGACTTTGGCAAGAACGGCTTCCGCAGCCTCGCGCGAAAGGGACATATCATCAATGTTGCTGGTATATTTTCTCCAGAAGCTGTCGGTATAGCCGCAGGTCCAACTGGTTGCATGTACTCCGTTGGTGATATGGCCAATCGGAACATCTTCGACCGTTTTTTCCGGAAAGAGGTGCTGCCACATGGCGCGTGAGACCTCTCCGTGGAGTTTTGAAACGCCGTTTGCTGAGCGGGACAGATTCAGCGCAAGTACCGTCATGGTGAAAAGACCGTAGATATTATTCGTATCATCAGATCCGAAGCGCATCAGATCATCAAAGTTCATGCCGCTTGTGGAAAGGTACTTGTCGAAGGTGTAGTGCATCATCTCTCTTGTGAAGCGGTCATGGCCGGCAGGCACAGGAGTGTGGGTGGTGAAAACGCAGCGGGAGCGAACCTTTTCAGCAGCCTCTTTTTGTTGAGTGCCTTTGGCAAGCTCCATGGCAAGCAGTTCGAGGGTGAGAAATGCTGAGTGGCCTTCGTTCATGTGATAGACCGCAGGCTCTACGCCGAGCTTGTCAAGAAGTTTTACGCCGCCGATACCGAGGAGAATCTCCTGGTTGATACGCATATTCTGGTCGCCGCCATAGACCCGGCAACAGATATCACGATAGTGAGCTTCATTTGCAGGAATGTTGGTGTCGAGCAGGTAGAGTGTTGCCCGGCCTACCCTGAGGCACCATGCCTGTGCAAAAACTTCACTTTGTGCTATATTCACCGAAATAATCAAATCCTTGCCATCAGCCCCGGTCACTTTTTCTATCGGGAGGCTTTCGGAGTGTTGCAAGGGGTAGTCTTCCATCTGCCATCCATCGTGATTGAGGTACTGGCGGAAATAACCCTCTTTGTAAAACAGTGTGATGCCTATAAAGTTTATGCCAAGATCACTTGCTGATTTCAGATGGTCTCCGGCGAGAACACCGAGTCCACCGGAATAAATTCTTACACTTTCATGAATACCGAACTCTGCACTAAAATAGGCTACGGGATTTTTGACAAGTTCGGGTGCATTTTTTGCAGCCCAGGTCTCCTTGTCGTTGAGGTAAGTGGTGAAACGTTCATAGACACTGTCTATCTTTTCACCGTATTCGCACTGACATCGTGCTACAAGTTCAGCGTCAGATATATGCTGCAGCAGTCCTACCGGGTTATGATTATTTCTTTGCCAGAGGAGAGGGGAGAGATCTTCAAAAATCTCCTTCGCCTCTGTATCCCATGACCACCAGAGATTTCTTGAAAGTTCTTTGAGCGCAGCTATTTTTTTTTGCATAGTGTATCTGTATTATGATTGCATTGTTGACGGACCTTGAATCATGAAGGTAATATCCTGTAGCATCAGGGCCTTTGCCACCTCTTAACGTCGGTACTGTGCTATAAAATAGTGCTCAATGTACGGTTTTAGATTTAAATAACCGCAACTCTTATATAATTGATTACACCCGGTGTGAAAATAGCGCATATATCGGATCTTCATCTTTCCGGTAGACAGGATCGCCGCCAGCTTGGTGATCTTGATCGTATGCTCGATCATTTCAATAAAGCAGGGTTTGATCATATTGTTATTTCAGGTGATTTGAGCAACAATGCTGAATCGGGAGATTGGCAGATTGTCAGAGAAAAACTGGAGAGCCACGCGCTCTACCATTGGGACAAGACCACAGTTATTGCCGGAAATCATGATTTGATCAATCTTGAAGAGGAGATGCGCTTCTATAATGCGCTTAACCCTCTTCCATTGATCAGGAAAAAAGCTTTTGACCGCAAGCTGAGAGAGTTTTGCCGCTTTTTTCAGAAGTTGATAACCGGCGAAGATGGTGGTGATAATGCGTTTCCCTTTATCAAGATCATCAAGTATCCTTCGGTGCAGATCGCTTTTGCAGTGCTCAACTCGGTTTACCCATGGTATCCGGCTGACAATCCCCTTGGCGCCAGGGGATCGATTACTTCCGGGCAGTTGCGGGCACTAAGTCAGGAAGCAGTTCTTGCTGCTTTGAGAGAGAGTTTCGTTATTGGGCTCTGCCATCATGCCTACAGGGTCTATGATACCAATTCTCTTATCGACCAGGCTTTTGATTGGACAATGGAGCTGAAAAATCGAGAGGAGGTTCTTGGACTTATGAAGTGTATGCATGCAAGGCTGTTACTGCATGGCCATTTTCACCGTTTTCAGTCTTACGCTGTTGATGGAATAACCTTTGTCAATGGGGGAAGTTTTCGCCATGCCCCGCAACGTTACAGCGAAATAGTTTTTAACGGGGAAGTGCCGGGGAGCTTCGAACAGAAGTTTGTCATGCTTCCCTGAATGTTCATCTATTCAATCAGGTTATTCTGCATGTATTGCATGATCCTTGCCGCATGGTCGCGGTCTTCCTGGTTCAGTTGCTTAAAAATAGTAGCCGAATAGGAGTTGGTGGGACTGTCGAGAAATTGCTGAAAATGGGACTCTCCTGCAGCCATTTCGAGAGTGTATGCGGTCTGGAATGCCTCGGCCCTGGAGGGTGTCGTAGCGGTATAAGCAGCAATCAGCCCGGTAATCTTTATATTCGTATCAATAAGTGATTGCAGATCCTTGGCCAGGAGATTCTCCGGAAAGAACTCCTTCTGCTGTGGTTGCTTTTTCTCTTGCTGAAGCAGGGAGGCGTGACCTTGCTCCTCCATTGCCAGCTCCCACCAGAACTCCTCATCTTCGGCAAAAGAGTCATTCAAGACGGTGTAGAGCTTTGCAAGGTTCAGTTCCAGTTGTATTGACTCGTCAAGATGGTTCTGGAGTTTTTCGGGCATGATCAGGTATTGTTGAATTATTTATTGCGATAGGAGGCGTATTCCTGAAGACTTTTAACGCCGAACTCCTGGTGGCGGATACAGTCAATAGCCTGTACCGAAGCCTCTGCAGCTTCGATGGTGGTTACAAACGGAACATTGTTCAGCACCGATGCAGCACCGATAGCCTCTTCGTCGTGGAGTGCTTTTTCGCCTCTCGGAGTGTTGATCACAAAGTCTATCTTGCCGTGTTTGATAATCTCAAAGATGTTGGGGCGACCCTCTTCTCCCACCTTGAAGACCTTCTTGCATTCAATTCCGTTTTCTGTCAGGAAGTGGTGAGTGCCCGCAGTGGCGACCAGATCGAAGTCCATGCGGAAGAGTGCCTTTGCGATGGCGATAATGCGGTGATTTTTGTCGAGGTCGTTAACGCTGATGAATACGGCTCCTGAGAGGGGGAGCTGCATGTTTGCTGCCTGGTAGGCTTTGGCAAAAGCCTCAGGAAACCCGTCGGCAAGGCTCATCGCTTCACCGGTAGAGCGCATTTCAGGGCCAAGGTAGACGCCTGATTTGGCAAATTTGGAGAATGGGAAGACCGGTTCCTTGATGGCCAGGTGTTTCATGCCCAGCTCGTCGCAATCTTTCAGCTCATACTCTTTGCGAAGGTCGCTGAGTTTTTCGCCAAGCATGACGCGGGTAGCAATTTTAACGACCGGAATGGCCGTTGCCTTGCCGACAAAAGGAACGGTTCGACTTGCTCTTGGATTGACCTCAATCACATAGACGCTCTCATTCTGGACGGCATACTGAATGTTCATCAGCCCCACAACCTTCAGGTTTTCAGCGAGGGTTCGGGTATAGGCCTTCATCTTGGCAATTGCCTTCGGACTGATGTTGTGGTATGGGAGAATGGAGGTGGAATCGCCGCTGTGTATGCCTGCGGCCTCAACATGCTGCATGATGCCGCTTATAACACAGTCCGTTCTGTCTGCAATGGCATCAATGTCGAATTCAACGGCAGTTTCAAGAAAGCGGTCGACAAGGAGTGGATATTTTTCTGAAAAAAAGAGCGCCTGGTCAACATACTCTTTGAGAGAGTCATCATTGTAGACAATTTTCATTGCCCGTCCGCCAAGAACGTAACTTGGCCTGACCAGTGCCGGGTAGCCAATTCTTTTGGTGATCTCTTTGGCCTCTTCAAAGCTTATGGCAGTTCCGTATTCGGGATGGGGGATAGCAAGCTGTTCAAGCAGCGCTCCGAATTTTTTTCGGTCTTCGGCCAGGTCAATCCCTTTTGACGAGGTACCGAGAATGGTTACCCCCGCATCATGCAGTTTAGTCGAGAGCTTCAACGGCGTCTGACCCCCAAAACTGACAATAACACCAAGAGGCTTTTCGTGCTCTATGATGCGGATGGTGTCTTCAAAGGTGAGTGGCTCAAAGTAGAGTTTGTCAGCAATATCGTAGTCCGTCGAAACGGTTTCGGGATTACAGTTCACCATAATTGTTTCATAACCTGCCTCACGGAGGGCGAAGACCGCCTGGACACAACAGTAGTCAAACTCAATGCCCTGGCCGATACGGTTTGGTCCTCCACCAAGGATGATGACTTTTTTCCGGTCAGAGGAGATTGATTCGTTTTCCTCCTCGTAGGTAGAGTAATGATAGGGTGTTTTCGCATCGAACTCTGCTGCGCAGGTGTCGACCGTTTTAAAGACGGATTCAACGCCGTAATGTTTTCTTAGCGCTCGTACGCAGGGTTCTGTGGTATTGAAAATATTGGCAAGCTGAAAATCGGAAAACCCGCTTTGCTTGGCTTGCAACAGCCGATCAGCAGGGAATTTCCGTGAAAGGTCAGTAACCTCCTGTGGCAGGCCGGAAGCTTGAATGGTCATGCAATCTCAATAGGTTTAGGAAGCTTCAGAATAGAGCTGAGATAAGCGAAGGTAACGATTCACCCGCTGATAAAAAACCGTTTCATTATAACAAAAATGCCCATCTTTCTCAAAGCTGCCTTTTGACTGTTGCCTGCACCTCTTTTTTTGCACTCTGAAAATAGGCAAGGATTTTTTTACATTGTATTTCTTCTTTCATGTACTATCTGGTTTGTAAAAAGGTGTAATCAACATGTATGCATAAAAAGATTTTTGACTCTATTGACGAAGCTCTTGAAGATATCCGGCAAGGGAAGCTTGTTATGGTGATCGATGACGAGGATCGAGAAGATGAGGGCGATTTTATCGGCGCCGCAGACCGGGCTACAACAGAGATGATTAATTTTATCACGCGGGAGGCGAGAGGGCTTCTTTGTGTGGCGGTGACGATGGAGAGGGCCAAAGAGCTTCAGCTTGATCCCATGGTGCAGAGGAACACCTCCCAGCATGAGACCAACTTCACGGTTTCTGTTGATGCGATTGCCGAGGGAGTAACCACAGGGATCTCGGTCTATGACCGCACGACGACAATCAAGATGCTTGGCGACCTTGCATCCAGGGCGGATGACTTTTCTCGTCCAGGTCATATTTTTCCGCTCAGGGCTATGGATGGCGGCGTGCTCAGGCGTGTCGGGCATACGGAAGCTGCCGTTGATCTTGCCCGGCTTGCAGGCTGTACGCCTGTCGGGCTGCTCTGCGAAATACTCAATGATGATGGGAGTATGGCCCGACTTCCTGAACTGATCAAACTCAAGGCTAAATTTGGCCTGAAGCTTATTACCATCAAGGCGCTTGTCGCTTACCAGATGAAGCGCAACAAGCTTGTGCAACGGGCGGTCGAATCAAGACTGCCCACGGCTTATGGTGAGTTCAGGCTTATTGCCTACGAATCATTCACCGACCAGCATAACCATATTGCGATTGTAAAAGGGGATGTGACCACGGATGAGCCTGTGCTTGTCAGGGTTCACTCGCAGTGCGCCACTGGCGATACTTTTGCCTCTTTGCGTTGTGATTGCGGCAACCAGCTTGCCTCAGCCCTCGCCATGATAGAGAAGGAGGGGCGCGGCGTGTTGATCTATCTCATGCAGGAGGGGCGTGGCATCGGCCTGATCAATAAACTTAAAGCCTATAACCTTCAGGATGAGGGGTTCGATACGGTCGAGGCAAATGAAAAGCTCGGATTCAAGGCCGATCTTCGCGACTACGGTATTGGTGCCCAAATTCTCAAGGATCTTGGAGTAAAGAAAATGAGGCTCTTAACCAATAATCCAAAGAAAGTGGTTGGACTTGAGGGGTATGGGCTGGAAATTGTTGAGAGGATGTCGCTCGAAATTGCCCCCAATCCGATGAACAAGGACTATCTCAATACAAAACGCGACAAGCTTGGCCATATCATCGGCTGTTCTCATGTCGCCGAAAATCATTCAACTGAAAAGACAACTTCAAACCCGTAAACTTCCGTCAGGAAAAGGACCGAAACACGATGGATACAGATATCCTTCAGAGGCAGGATAAAGAGCTCTTTGAGGCTATTGCCAACGAGACGAGACGCCAAACTGAAACCCTTGAGCTTATTGCGTCAGAAAACTTCACCAGCCGTGCGGTGATGCAGGCTTGCGGTTCGGTGTTGACCAATAAATATGCAGAGGGCTATCCCGGCAAGCGATATTATGGCGGTTGCGAATTTGTGGACGTTGCTGAAAATCTTGCAAGGGATCGGGCTAAAAAGCTCTTCGGTTGCGACTATGTCAATGTGCAGCCACACTCAGGGTCAAGCGCCAACATGGCTGTTCTGTTTTCAGTTCTAAAGCCCGGTGACCGGATCATGGGGCTTGATCTCTCTCATGGAGGGCATCTGACTCATGGCAGCTCAGTCAACTTTTCAGGTCAGATGTTCGATGCTCACTCCTACGGTGTTGATCGCGAGACCGGCTGCATTGACATGAACAAGGTTGAGGAGCTTGCCCTGCAGGTTCGTCCGAAACTGATTATCTGCGGTGCCAGCGCCTATTCTCAGGGCTTTGATGTCAAGGCCTTCAGGGCAATTGCCGACAAGGTTGGAGCATTTTTGATGGCCGATATCGCTCATCCTGCAGGGTTGATTGCCGCCGGTTTTCTTGGTGATCCAATACCGCATTGCCATTTTGTTACCACGACGACCCACAAGACCCTTCGCGGGCCAAGGGGCGGGATGATTATGATGGGAAGTGATTTCGAGAACCCAATGGGCATTACCATCAAAACCAAAACCGGTTCACGGCTGAAAATGATGTCTGAGGTGATGGATGCAGAAGTGATGCCGGGTATTCAGGGTGGCCCGCTGATGCACATTATTGCTGGCAAGGCCGTTGCTTTCGGAGAGGCACTTCTGCCCGAATTCAGGGAGTATGCTGCCCAGGTTATCAAAAACGCCGCAGTGATGGCTGAAAAGTTTCAGAATCTCGGCTACAATATTGTAAGTGGTGGCACCAAAAACCACCTTATGTTGCTTGACCTTCGCAACAAGGCTATTACCGGAAAGGTTGCAGAAAACCTTCTGCATGATGCTGGTATTACCGTCAACAAGAATATGGTGCCGTTTGACGACAAGTCACCTTTTGTTACCAGCGGCATTCGCATTGGCACTCCGGCCATGACAACGAGGGGGATGAAAGAAGCGGAGAGCGCGTTGATTGCGGAACTGATTGACAGGGTTATCTCTTCTGCTGAAAAACCTGATATCAAGGATGTTTGTCATTCAGTCAGAGAGGAGATCAGGGAACTCTGTATGCAGAATGCTCTTGAGGGATACACGGTCTGAACGTTTTTTTACAGGCTTCCCTGCTTCGTGCGGGGGGGCTAACTATTTTCGAGAATGGTCGCAATCATCTTTTTGAGTTCCTGGGAGGTTTGCCTGATTTTTTTATCAAGGAGGATTTTCTCCCTCGAAAGTGCTATCTCCCGCTCTGTGTCGTTTTCAAGACGGATATCCTCGGTGAGCCTGTTTTTCTGAAAGATCAACGGTTCAAGAATAAGGTTTTTAAAGGCGTCAAGAAACATGGCGAGGCACCGTTTGGCGTTATCGGCGTGAACGTCAGCTTGTTCAAGCCATTTATTGCTGACCGGCGGATCAATTAGCAGGCCGGATGCAAGATTGCGCGAGTCGGGGTTGCGGAATGAGCTTATTTCTGATGCAATGTCAATCCTCTCTTCGGGATGGTCAGCAATGTCGCGGTAGCGGCGGATCAGATGAATAAAAATATCCTGCGCCTCCTTGTGTGGCAGCTCCAGCATCTCTTCGTGTGAGGCAGCAAATTCCAGCACAGCATTTCCGTAGCTGGCACTCTCCAGCAGTGCTTTTAAAAAAGTTTTTTCAAGCACTGAGAGGGGTGGTGCAGGTTTCGGTGGCGATGGAACCTCCTGGCGCCCTTCGAACGAGACTCTCTTATTTTCAGTTGCATCCTCCTCTCTGCCGAGCAGTTCCTGGAGCGCTGGAAGGCTGATCGCAAGTTTTTTCGACAACTCCTGAAGATGAAGTTCCTGCCGGATACGGTCAGGAATGAGCGCAATGGTGTGCGCCATTGCTTTTATCGCCCTTGATTTCAGCTCAGGCTGTGCAAAATCCCCCGATGCAGTGAAAAAACGGATTTGAAAGTCCTGAAAGGAGAGCATGTTATTTTCGGCAAACTGCAAAAACTTCTCCCGCCCTTCACGACGTACAAAACTGTCGGGATCGTCTCCTGCAGGAAGGATGATGACATAAGGGGTGACGCTGGCTGAAAGAAGCGTGTCGATGCCGCTCATCATTGATTTCTGACCAGCCCTGTCAGCGTCATACATGAACAACACCCGCCTGGTGTAGTGGTGAAGAACTTTTGCCTGATAGCGTGTCAGTGAGGTGCCGCATGAGGCTACCGCATTGGTCATCCCTGCCTGGTGCAGGGCGAGAACATCCATATACCCTTCCACAAGTATTGCAGTTTCGAGCCGCCGGATCTCATTTTTTGCGGCATGAAGCCCGTAGAGGAGCTTTGATTTTTCAAAGAGCTTGCTTTCAGAGGAATTCAGATACTTCGGTGTCTGCGGGTCGCTCAGGAGGGTGCGCCCTCCAAAGCCGACCACCTGCCCTCCAACTGAAAAAATGGGAAAGATTACCCTGTTGCGGAAGGCATCATAGCAGGAGTTTTTCTGTTTGTTCTGCACTATGAGCCCCAATTCAAGCAGGCGATCCTGTGCAATCCCGGCCCGCTTTGCTTCAATAAAGAGATAGTCCCATGCGTCGGGTGCATACCCAAGGCCAAACATCTGAATGGTTTTATCCGAAAGTGCCCGTTCTGTGGCAAGATAGGCAAGGCCAGTTTTTCCTGCATCGCGTTCCAGAGTCTCGTGATAAAGTTTGGCCGCCCAGCGGAGGATTTCGGTCTGACTCTCGTCATGCTCTGATTGCGGCTTATTTTTTTTGGTGAATTGGCTGATATCGATACCCGTTCGCTTTGCCACCAGCTCGAGCGCTTCGATAAAAGGTACCTTTTCCATCTCCATGACAAAGGAGAAGACATTGCCTCCTTTGCCAGACGAAAAACATTTATAGAGCTGCTTGTCGGGCGAAACAATAAATGAAGGGGTTTTCTCTACAGTAAAGGGAGAGAGTGCCTTATAGTTGCGTCCTGAAGGCTGAAGCGTTACGTAATCGGAGATAATATCGACAATGTCTGCCGCTTGCCGTACTTCATCAACGGTCGCCGACGGGATTCTTTCCCTTTTCGTCGTTGTGATAGTTTTGGCAGAAAACATAAGTGTTTTTCTGTTACGGTTTGAAAAAATAACAACCTTATTTACTAAATTCAGTCGCGGTAATTTTTTTGTTACTTGCCAGGATCCTGTTGGCCCGCATTCTATCTCTCATTTTCCCGGTTCTGTTCTGCGAGTACAGGTTTGTGTTTGTAATGCAACATTTGCACAACGCAGTATAGCAAATTGCAGAGTGGTTCATATTATCTCGCTAATTTTCACCGTTCAGGATAAGTCAAAAAAATCAAGAGTCTATGAAACAGGGTGTTTTTACCGGTCTGCTCATTGTCATAACCTACGCGGTCTCTCTGGGCTTTTATGTATGGATGGGCACAACTCCACCGGAGGCAATCTTTCATGCAGTCTGGAAGGGGGGGCCGGTTGTCTCTATACTCATGGCACTTATTCTGATGCTGATTGCATACACAGTCGAGAGGATTATCGCCCTGAACAAGGCTGCCGGAAAGGGAAATATACCCGAATTTGTTCGCAGTCTCAAGCAGGATATCGATAACGGAGCAATCGATCAAGCTATTGCGAAATGTGACGATCATCAAAGCTCGCTTGCCGCAGTGCTTCGTGCGGTTCTTGACCGTTATAAAAAACTCTCCGATTATAATGTCACCGATCGTGAAAAAAAAATCAGCGAGATGGAAAAGGCAGTAGAGGAGGCAACGGTCATGGAGATGCCGCTTCTGGAAAATAATCTGGTGGCAATTTCTACCATTGCATCAATTTCCACGATGGTTGGACTCCTGGGCACAACGCTTGGCATGATCCGTGCCTTTGCGGCAATGGCTACAAGCGGGGCTCCGGATGCTGTTCAGCTCTCACTTGGCATCTCCGAAGCGCTTTTCAATACAGCACTCGGGATTTTCGGCGGCATAACAGGAATTGTTGCCTATAATGTTTTTACCAGCAGGGTCGACCGCTTCAGCTATTTGATTGATGAAGCAGCCTTCTATATCATACAGACTCTTGGAACCGGTAAATCGGATCGCTGATGTCGAAAATTAAGGCAAAAAGGATCGGGTTCCGTATCGATATGACGCCGATGGTGGATGTTGCATTTCTTCTTTTGACCTTTTTTATGCTGACCACCAAGTTTCGTCCTCCCGAAGTGGCGCAGATTGATCTTCCTTCATCCCATTCACAGATCAAGCTTCCAGAATCAAATGTTCTGACGGTGACGGTCACCGGCGACAACAGCTTTTTCATGGGAGTCTCCTCACAGCAGTCGCGCGAGAAAATTTTCAATACTGTTGTGAAGTCGAAACTCCAGTCAGCAGGATTTTCTGCCGGAGCAGTTGCCGACTCCCTGAAACAGTTCAAGCTTGCCGATAACTTTCGGGTTGAAAGAGATGAACTCGACAAGTTTGTTGTTATGGCGCGCTTTGCCGACCCGAAGCTTCGTCCGGTAATCAAGGCCGATGCAAATGCAGGTTTTGAAGCAGTAAACCATGTTATCAAGGTGTACAAAAAGGCTAACATGCTCACCTTCAACCTCATTACCGTTCTGGAAAGGGAGGTTCGCTGAGCATGGGTATTGTTGATTCTTCGAACGGGCGACGCGGCAAAAGAGAGGGAAGAAGGCACTCCAAACGGATCGGTTTTCATCTTGATATGACACCTATGGTTGATGTGGCATTTCTGCTGCTGACCTTCTTTATGTTGACGACCACCTTTTCAAAATCCAACACCATGGAGATCAATATTCCTCCCGAAAAAACGGAGGTGAAGGTGGCAGAGAACAATGTGCTGACGCTAAGGATTGGTGATGATTCCATGGCCTATTGTTTTTTGGGAGACAAGGCGCCGAGAAGGGTTCCCCTCTACGATCCTCGTGATAGCCGACAGTTGGCTTTGAGTGGTGAGCTGCGTCAGCTTTTGAAGCAGCAGAATGAATTGAACAAAAAGCTGGTGATTGTTGTAAAAATCAGCGAAAAGGCAAAATATCGCCATCTTGTCGATATCATTGATGAGCTGAACCTTATGAAGATCGACCGGTTCAGTCTGGACGATTATACCGGGCAGGATGCCCTCGAAATACAACGAGCAATGTAAAAGGCTTTCACAGGTTGCAAGACAAGCAAAGGAGTTATTTCAGGTGGCTTCAAAATTTGATAGCATCCACAAGGGGACGTTTCTCAAAAAAGTGCTCTCGTGGTCTTACGGTGAGGAGTTTCTGGATACCGACCGTTTACGTCAGTTGCACTATGGCAATCTTGTGCTTCGACGTCAGGCGCATCTTTTTCTCAGCCATGGGGTCATTTCCGCCATTGTGCTTCTCGGGATATTTTGGCTTGTGACCGCCAACTGGCATACGCTTGCGTCGTTGACCGGGTTTTTAAGGAAGGAGGAGTCGAGAGTAGAATGCTATGAGGTTGTGACAAGTGTGACGCAGCTTCCACCTCCACTTGATTTACCCGAACCAGTTCCGGTAACTCCGTCATCTATGGCGGCAACAGTCGTTCCGACTGTCGGCAAAATCAAGCAGGTCAGTCAAGCCGAAGCGCTTCCTGAGCAGAGTGTTGCTACACAAAAGGAGATGAAACAGGCTACCCAGACCCAGGGGTCAGGTACCGGTGGAACGGCTTCTGGCGATGAGGTGCCGATGTTTGTGCCCTGCGAAAAAATGCCGGGGTTTCTTGAGCAGAAAAAACCGCTCTATCCCGAGATGGCAAGAATTGCCGGAATTACGGGAAAGGTATTTGTAAGCGTTCTCATTGCCGAAGATGGTCGGCCACTCAAGGCAAAGGTGATGAAACGAGTCCCTGCCGACTGTGAAGTGTTCGATGCCGTCGCCCTGAAATCGGTGATGGAGTCGAAATACTATCCTGGGCTCCAGAACGGCAGCCCCATAAAAGTATGGTTTACTGTACCGATAAAATTTCAGCTTGATTAGCCGGGCTGCTTTTTCTCTGCTTTTGGCCGGTAGAGCACGGCATAGACGATCCAGAGGTATGCCCCGATCAGTGTCACAGGGCTAATAAAAAGGGCGAATATCCCGTCAACAGCTCGCTCCAGGTACATTCCCCAGTAGCTTGCCGATATAACTGCAGCCCCGAGAGCAATCATGAGATAGTTTGCTGCTCCAAGGGGCATCGCTTCTGTTTTTTCTGCAGCTTTTTTCGACTGTTGCTTCTTCTTCGGTAAGGATTTCATCAAGTGTTGTAATACAGTGTTGAGCTTCTTTCCGGTTAATTGCCCGGCGGGAAAAAAATAACTGACAATGCTGATGCTGTTTACATTTCTTGAAAAGAGGATCGCCACCTTCCCAACAATGCGCGTTCTAACTCTCTTTGGTATGGCGAATACCGGTGTGCTGAACAGACTCGGCACAATACGATCGATTCTGCTCCAAGGTATATAATACTTTTATCAAGTTTCACCGTATAAATTTTATTTCA
>SESH01036348.1_pt1 | contig 36112 bp, 36 predicted proteins | sample 3171561 | NCBI WGS metagenome assembly SESH01 (sample SAMN10866947, study PRJNA518727) | freshwater metagenome | biome: subpolar coniferous forest; feature: holomictic lake; material: water; isolation source: holomictic Lake 442 2011 16.5 m and 2014 13 m | place: Canada: near Kenora, Ontario
CGCCAATGCCACCGGAAGAACCACGCGGCCCGCGACCCAGCAGAAACTCGAATCAAGCCCGTAAACCGGGTGGCAACCAGAGCAGAAGCCGGTCTGGGTCAAGAAACGCTTAAATGCTTAATTGTCGGTTGACCGAGCAATAATTCGGTCAACCGACAGTTTATTTATCAATCAGTTGCACCCGCTGGGTAACGCCGCACACCAGCGTATAAGGAATGGTATCCGACCATAAAGCTATTTCTTCAACCGGCAAAGTTTCACCCCACAACGTCACCGAATCACCCACTTTTGCCTCGGTCACGACACCCAAATCGACGGTAATCATGTCCATCGAAACCCGACCAATCAACTCAACTCGCTGGCCATTAACCAAAACCGGTGTGCCCACTTTAGCGTAACGCGGATAGCCGTCACCATAACCGATTGCCACTATGCCCAGTGTTGTGGACTTTTCACAAAGCCAGCTACCACCATAACCCACGGTATCACCCGCTGCTACCGGCTTGATTGCAATTAACCGTGAATGCAATTCCATCACCGGTCTTAGCCCCAGTTGCTGACCTGTTACTTCGGGAAAAGGCGAGATACCGTACAACATCACACCGGGACGCACCCAATCACTTAAGGATTGCTCCCAAGCCAGAATGGCCGCAGAGTTAGCGAGACTGCGCTCACCGATGAACCCATCAACAGTGTCATTGAACAACTTGATTTGTTGCAGGGTTTTAGCGTCATTGGCCACATCTGCATTGGCAAAATGCGTCATCAAATTTATCGGTTGTTTAATGAGTGAACAACAATTTAAACGCTGATAAACCAGGTCAAAATCGGCTGGCTTAAAACCTAGCCGGTTCATGCCTGTGTCGATTTTTAGCCAGATATTGCAACCCTGCACTTCCGTTATCGTTTCGATTATTTCCAGTTGCGTAAACGAATGAACTACCGGCTCCAATTGATAAGTTAGCAATTCCTCAAACTCTTCGGTGCAGCTAAATCCTTCTAAAACTGCAATGCGCTGTTTAAAACCGGCCTTGCGTAAGCGCATCCCTTCATCGACTCTCGCAACTGCAAACGCATCGACATCTTGCAAGGCTTCGGCAATCCGTAACATTCCGTGGCCATAGCCATTGGCCTTAATGACCGCCATGATTTTGGCCTCAGGCGCACAGCTTCTTACTTTGGACAAATTATGGCGGACAGCGTCCAGAGTCAAAACGGCGAAAGCTGCCGGGGTCATTCGTAATCTCCTCCGTTATAAGTACCGGCAAAATTTTCAAAACGGGTATATTGCCCCAAAAAGGTTAATCTGACGGTTCCCAACGGGCCGTTACGCTGTTTGCCGATAATAATTTCGGCAATGCCTTTATCCGGACTGTCTTCGTTATAGACCTCATCCCGGTACACGAACACAATCAAATCGGCATCCTGCTCGATCGCGCCCGATTCGCGCAAGTCAGACATCATCGGGCGTTTGTTGGGTCGTTGTTCCAGATTCCGGTTTAGCTGCGACAAAGCCACCACAGGCACGTTCAATTCTTTGGCCAGGGCTTTTAAGCCTCTAGAAATATCAGAAATCTGCTGAACCCGATTTTCACCACTGGAAGGCGATTGCATGAGCTGTAAATAATCGAGAACAATCAAACCCAACTGACCATGTTCACGCGCCAGGCGTCGGGCTCTTGAGCGTACTTCGGTCGGGGTCAGAGCCGGCGTGTCATCGATGAATAATTTAGTCCCCGCCAGCAGATTAATTGCCGAAGTCAAACGCGGCCATTCATCGTCTTCCAGTTTTCCGGTTCTGATTTTATGTTGATCAATACGACCCAGGGACGACATCATCCGCATCGCCAAAGAGTCACCAGGCATTTCCATACTGAAAACTGCAACCGGCTTGTCACCTTTAATGGCAATGTTTTCGGCCATATTCATGGCGATGGTGGTTTTACCCATAGAAGGTCTACCGGCGACGATAATTAAATCCGCAGGTTGCAAGCCGGAGGTTAATTCATCAAAATCGGTAAAACCGGTCGCGGCACCGGTAATGGAACCTTCTTGTTCAAACAAGGCTTCAATTTTATCGACAGCACGAGCCAACAACGATTTAATCGAGGAAAACCCGCCCTGCCCCCGCTGCCGTTGTTCGGCAATTTTAAAAACCTGACGTTCGGCATTTTCCAGCAAATCCGCGGTTTCGCGACCTTCGGTATTGAAGGCAGAATCGGAAATCTCGGTGCCGACATGAATCAACTGACGCAACACTGAACGATCTCTGACGATATTGGCGTAAGTGACAATATTCGCGGCACTGGGCGTGTCTTTCGCCAACATCCCCAGATAAGACAGACCACCGGAGTTTTCCAATTCACCGATCGCTTCCAGTGATTCCGATATAGTGATGACGTCAAACGGAATTTGTTTTTCGGCGAGTTGTTCAATGGTTTTAAAAATAAGCCGATGATCCCTGCGATAAAAATCGCCTTCCACCACCTTATCCGACACTGAATCCCAGGTTTGATTGTCCAGCATTAAACCACCCAAAACCGATTGCTCAGCCTGAATGGAATTGGGCGGGACTTTTAAAGAGTCTAGCGAATAATCACGATCAAACGAATAATTTTCAGACATTGTTCTCACTTGCGGTTCAATTTCTAACATGGAGAGTTTGATGACAGCAATTCCATGTCGGGAGTTATTACTAAAAAGGAAGGCTAGTTACGCGGCTACTCTGGGTAAAGCAGAAGTCAATCACTCTTGTATCAGTGTTTAATTATACGCGACACCACCTACTTTAACTTGAAAAATAGCCGTTAACTATTCAACTGAACATCTGGTGATTTAACCGTTAAAAAATAACGGTCCAGTATAGCCACCGCTGAGGCAACGCCATCATTTGCTTGCATGGATAGACTGGCCAATCGAGCTTTTTCCTGCATGTTTTTGCTACTCAATACAGTTTTTATGACTTCGGCCAAGCGTTTCGCATTAACCGATTTTGCCGGCAAAGGAACATCTGCCAGACCCAATTTTTGTAATTGTCGCGCCCAAAACAGTTGTTCGTCCATAAACGGCACAACAACGGACGGACAACCCGCTCGCGTCGCAGCCTGGGTTGTTCCGGCGCCACCATGATGAACAACCGCCGCACAATGTTCAAACAAGGGCTGATGAGGATGTCGGCCAATAAAATAAACCTGATCGTTTTGACTATCCGCAGGGTAATACTCTGAACTGGTCTGGATAATAGCCCGGCAACCGGCCAGCGTCACTGCCTCCAAGAACAATGCCATGCTCCAATCCGGCACCGCTTGCTGCAAACTACCGAAGGTCATATAAACTGGAGCCGCACCTTTTTTCAGAAATACGGATAGTTCTTCTGGAATCGACCACTGTTTGGCATCTTCGGTTAAATTCAAAAAACCGCAGATTTTCTGATGCGCTTGCCATTGCTCGAATGCCGGACAAAAAAAGGAATCGACCGCAACCAAATTAAGTTGTTGAGAACTCAGCAAACCGTTTAACAAAGACGCTGGCGGTGTTTGCCCCGCTTCCTGCCACAAGCGGGTTAACGGTTTTTTTAATGCCCAATTGAAAACCATATCTAACAACTTCCAGCTCATTTTATTAAAATGACGACCAAAATCAGGAAAGCTGATAGGCGGAATACCGGGATTGAACACTGCCGCATGGCAAAGTGTGACGCTAAAAAAAGGTTTATGCTGCTGTAAGGCGGCTAGTTTCAACGGGTAAAGAAAGTGATGACCGATCACATAGTCGTTTTCGGCGACTAATTGTTGGGCGGCTCGATAAATCTCCTGCTCACTAGGAAAGAATGCTTCATCTAGCAAGGCGCGGAGCCATTGCAAAGGATTCATCCGAAAGGAACGCTGGGCAAAATCCTGCATATTAAAATCGATATGCTCGGGCACCTGCCGATAGCTTATTTCCAGCTTTTCACAAAGCGTTTGATATCGCTGGTTATCGATACTGCTCACCACCAGCGTTATGTTATGTCCAGCCTTTTGCAGGCCTTCTGCCAGGGCCAGCATCGGGCGTATGTCGCCGTTTGAACCCCAGGTTTGTATGCCAATTTTCATCAGATTTTATTATTTAGCAGGTAGATTGATTTTAATCATAATCATATTGCTGAATACAAACAATAAAATATCTATGATACGACGCTTATGCGAACTTCATATTGACTGACTTTATAGCGACTCACTCATTTTTAATGATACATTTATGTTTTACATCCCGATATGACCAGTAACTATGAGTTCTACTTCAAGACTATTTTTTGCCTTATGGCCTGATAGTGAAATCCGGCATATATTGGAGTCTAGTCGCCAAGCCATCATATCCACTGATTTTAAATGGGTGGCTCCGCATAATTTTCACGTCACTCTGGTATTTTTGGGCCAAGTTGATACAGCCACTGCAGCAATACTTAGCCAGGCTGTCACGGATATTTCCGTAACACCCTTTACCTTGACTTTTGACCAGCTGATTTTTTGGAGCAGTCCAAGAATCTTATGTCTGACCTGTCGACAATCAACTCAACTAGCCTTTGAACTGGCAAGCGCCTTGGAAACAGCGATTGCAAGTTGTGGTCTTGTTACTGATCCAAGGCCTTATATTCCCCACATTACCTTGGCAAGAAATGCCCGGTATTTGCCAGAGGCGAATATTGAACCCATTCGCTGGAACGCGGAGGCTTTTTGTCTGGTTAAATCCTGTAGTACTCCGTCTGGCGTCTTCTATGAAGTGCTACAGCGATGGCCTTTGATTACTCCTCAACCGATTTAATTTGACTGCTAAACTGGCCATGGGCAAGCCGGGTTTGAATCATGTCACCGACTTTTAACTCTGTCACTGAACGAACGACTTTACCTAATGAATCGATTGCAAGGGCATAACCACGGTTTAAGGTGGCCAAAGGACTGACCGCGTGCAAGGTCTGACTCGAATTTAACAAACGCTGCCTTGCTTGCTCAATTTTGTAGGTGGTTGCGGAATTCAGACGTTGACTCAAATACGCTTGCCGCTGTTTGTGACTATTAATACTGATAAGCGGATTATGCTGCCATAACTTTGCGGATTTTTCCTCCATCATGCTAGTCAGATGACGTAATCTGTTCTGCAGGGTCAGCTTCAGTCTGGCCTCAAGCTCTTCAATTCGTTTCAGATTTCGCGACAGTTTTTGGCTCGGACTTTGCTGCTGTAAGCGCTGATTAAGCCAATCCAGGGACTGCTGCTTCTGATTTAATTTGCGATATAATTGTTGCTGAAGCCGAATCTCCAAAGAGACAAATTGCGCTAACCATTGCTGTTGATCGGGACAGGCGTATTCGGCAGCTACGGAAGGCGTCGCTGCCCGAAGATCGGCGACAAAATCGGCAATAGTAAAATCCGTTTCATGGCCAACCGCAGAAATAATCGGAATTGTGCTGGCAAAAATAGCTCTGGCAACCAGCTCTTCATTAAAGGCCCACAAATCTTCCAGTGAGCCACCGCCACGCCCAAGAATAATGACATCACATTGCCGGTCTTGATTGGCAGTTGCTATGGCCTGGGCTATTTCGTGTTTTGCGTTATCACCTTGGACTGCGACCGGATAAACAATCACTGGTATCGCAGCAAAACGTCTTTTTAATACCGTTAAAATGTCCTGGATAGCTGCACCCGTCGGCGAGGTAATAACGCCAATGGCTCCCGGCAACTTAGGCAGACTTTTTTTGTGTGAGACATCGAATAATCCCTGTTCAGACAGTTTAACCTTTAGGGCATCAAACGCACGGCGTAACGCACCGTCACCCGCTTCTTCAATGTCATCGACGATAAGCTGGTAGTCACCTCTGGGCTCATACAAACTGACTTGAGCCTTAATGATGACCTGTTTGCCGTTTTCCGGTTTAAACATCAACCTTGACTGACGGGTACGAAACATCGCACAACGAACCTGGGCATTAGCATCTTTCAACGAAAAATAAATATGTCCCGATGCCGGTATGCTTAAGTTCGATATTTCTCCTTCAACCAGAACCGAATAAAAATGATCAGCCAATAGTTGACTGGTCGCGCGGTTCAGTTGGGTAACTGTAATGATATTGCGTTGAGTTGAATCCGATGGGGAAATAATAGTCATTGCATTATGCGAAGCGAGTCTGAAGTAAAAGGTGATAATTCTGCAAATTATTCCTTCTGTAAATTGTCTCGCTGAACCTGTTGCATATAACGCTGGACGAGCTCTTCAGCAGGACGCGATAGCCTGATAAACTTGCAACCAATTTTCTGAATTTTTTGTAATTTTTCAGGGTTGATGATGTATTTGTTACAAATTTCGAATGAAATGGGACTCTCCCCTATACCTGAAAGTAGCAAATTAGAGCTTATAATCGATGATCCCGGCATCAATAAATCGGAAAGTTCTTTAGAGACATTAAGCATTGAAAAACCGGTGAGACTAATGTCGTATAGGGTCAGGTTCACAGGCGCTCTGCCTTCCAGGATCAATTGGCAATAACTGGGTTTCGATAAAGGCGATTTAACCCTGTAGTATTCCCGACGTTGCATCCAATACAGCGATTTAGGTACCGGCATAATGAACGCAGGATCGCCTTTATGAAGAATTTTCTTCAACTTCGCCCCGGCAAAAGAAACCTTGATACCCGTATATTCAGTATCAAAGGTAATTTTACTAGAAGTCAGCATCCGTTGATTTATTTCATCCTTGGGACTGCAATCCAAAACCAAAGTATTGTCTGCCTCATTGATAGCCAATAATGTAGTGATATAAGAGTCTTTGTTATCACCAAAACGGGCGTCAATAAAACACTTTTTCTTTAATAACAAGGCTAAATGACGAATTATTTCTTTTGGGTTTTGAATTGAAAAAGAGGCTATTTCGCTCATTGGTAACAACTGAATGTGTTTAAATGCTGAATAATTTAAAGTATTGTAGAATATCCCTCATCTAAGTACAAAGAAAAGGGGGTTTTATGGCGTGGTTTCTTTTATTTTCTGCAGGAATTGCAGAAATTGCATTTGCTCTCAGTCTCAAATATAACGAAGGCTTTACCAAATTATGGCCCAGTATAATCACCATGATCTCCGGTGGTGTCAGTTTTTATTTATTGGTACTGGCGATTAAAACCCTGCCACTGGGAACTGCCTACGCAGTGTGGACGGGAATGGGCGCAGTTGGTGTAGCAATTTTAGGCATCATTTTATTTAAAGAATCTGCTGACTGGTATCGGCTGTTGTCAATTTCACTGGTTATTGCTGGAATTATTGGCCTTAAGCTCACTGATAGCCATTAAAAGTGCTACATCTAATCTTTCAATCACCTCTTCAATCGGCTATTTTTGACAGAATTGATCCAGGTGATGAGGTTGTACTTCTTGAAAATGCCGTTTTACATACCTTGCAGAGCAGCGCTTTTAGTACCCGGTTAACGCAACAACTTAACAGCAACCGGCTTTACCTTTTGTCTACAGACATGCTCATACGTGGAATTGCGCCGGGCGATCTGGTTAAAGGCCTGGAAGTTATAGATTATGCCGGCTTGGTTGATCTGACTGTTAACAACCCGGTTATTCAATCGTGGACATGATAGAAAACAAGTTATGCTTTGAAACTACTGATCAAGGCTTTTTGGTAACTCAAACTGACTGGAATGAAGCCGTCGCAGAACAATTGGCCTTATTAAACAATGTCAAACTTAGCGAAAATCACTGGGAAATCATTTTTTTTATTCGCCATTATTACCAGCAATTTAAACACTTACCTAATGCGCGGGTTTTTACAAAGGCAATCGCCAAACAACTAGGCGCAGCAAAAGGCAATAGCCGTTACTTACATAAATTGTTTCCCGATGGTCCTTTAAAATATGCCTGCAAAATAGCCGGCTTACCTAAACCACCCACCTGTTTATAACTTATCCTTGCTTAAACTGATGAATCAGCCGCCTTTCTTTTTTGTTAGGCTTATGATCTCTTGGGCTAAAATCAAATAGTTCGCGTTGCTCACGGCTTTTAAGGATTTGTTGCTCGCGTTTGGCAAGACTCTCGGCGCTTTCCTCATAGAGCAGAACCGCTTCTTTAGCGCTACGGCGCTGACTGTTGATAGCAATAATAGTAATTTCCCAACGAAAATTATCTTTACTGATAGAAAGCTCAGTTCCGATTTTTACTTCTTTCCCCGGCTTGGTGCGCTGGTCGTTGACATGAACTTTACCACCGGATATTGCTTCGGCCGCCAAACTTCGGGTTTTAAAAAAACGCGCAGTCCACAACCATTTATCCAGCCGGATAGCTTCTAGTTCAGACACTAGACGATTTCATACCCGCTTTCAGCCCAGACCTTAAAACCACCCGCCATACTGACCGCATTGGTGTAGCCCATTTTGTTCAAGGCCTCTGTCGCTAAAGCCGATCGTCCACCGGACTGACAATAGACAAGAATATGAGCGTCTTGTTTATCCTGAAAATCCGGATGAGCGCCTATCCTGAATTCCAATACCCCGCGAGGTATATTGAATGCACCCGGCAAATGACCTGCTGCATATTCAGAAGGTTCCCTGACATCCAGAACAAGGCTTGTATCTAATGATTTTTTGGCTGCATCCAAACCAATTTCAACAATGTTCTGTTTGGCTTGGGCCACAAAATCCAAAGCGGTAAATATAATAGTCATTTTTAGGGTAAAAAGTAATGTTTACTATTGGGTGCTAGCTGCCACAGATTAAACTCATTAATCAGTCAATCTGTGGCTCGCTATTTTGATGTTAAAGCTTAGTTGATGTGTTTTTTCAATTCTCTGGGCAAAGAAAAGACTACTTTTTCTTCTATGCCTTGAATCTCAACAGCGGATTGACCGCCCCATAGTTTTAATTGATCAATCACTTCCTGAACCAGTACTTCCGGCGCCGAGGCTCCTGCAGTCACGCCAACGACGGCAATGTTATCGAACCAATTACGCTGCATATCTTTTGCAGTATCGATCAAATAAGACTGTTTCCCAAGTTGTTCGGCAATTTCGCGCAAACGATTAGAATTGGAACTATTCGGTGAGCCAACAACGAGAATAATATCAGCGGTTTTAGCCAACTCATAAACCGCATCCTGACGATTTTGTGTGGCGTAACAAATATCGTCTTTCTTCTGTTCCTTAATACCTTTAAAACGCGCTCTCAAAGCGTCGACCATAACTTTGGTATCGGTCATCGACAGCGTGGTTTGCGTGACATAAGCCAAATCATCAGGATTTTTTACCACCATATTTTTAACGTCTTCGGGCGTTTCTACCAAATAAATACCACCATTGTCAGTGCAACGCTCATATTGCCCCATCGTCCCTTCGACTTCGGGATGGCCGGCATGACCGATCAGAATAACTTCGCGATCTTCTTTGGCATGTTTTGCAACCTGCAAATGCACCTTGGTCACCAAGGGGCAAGTAGCATCAAAAACCGTTAAATTACGTTCTTTTGCTTCTTTTTGCACTTGCTTGGAAACCCCATGAGCACTAAAAATGAGATAAGAACCGACAGGTACATCAGTCAAGTCCTCAATAAAAATAGCGCCCTTTTCTTTCAGCCCATCGACCACTGTACGGTTGTGAACGACTTCGTGACGCACATAAATGGGCGCACCAAATGCTTCAATGGCCTGATCAACAATTTCGATGGCACGGTCAACACCGGCACAAAATCCACGGGGGTTAGCGAGTACAATTTGCATGTTTTTAATTTCTTGAGTTGGAAGGTTGGGATATTTTAACTCAACATTGATTCTGAAACGATAATTCCATCAGCGTCAGCATATAAAAAATGATTTTGCTTAAAATTGACGCCCGCAAAAGTGACTAGCAACTCCCTGTCACCCTGGTCTTTTTTATGGCTTTTTAATGGATGAGTATGTAATGCCCGTATGCCAAGCGGAAGCTGTTTGATAATTCCGGAATCACGGATACAGCCATGAACAACAATGCCCTGCCAGCCATTGATAGTAGCGAGATGCGCCAGATCAGCATCAATAAGCGCGCAACGATGGGAGCCGCCACCGTCTACAACCAACACCCTGTTTTCGACCTTCTCTTCCAGAACCGTTCTGATTAAAACATTACCCTCAAAGGCCTTGACTGTAGTGATTTGCCCGCAAAAACTTGAGCGTCCTCCATAAGGCTTTAGTAGCGGCTCGGCAATTTGAAAGTTAACTTCCTCCGAATGAGCGTCGCAAAGATTAGCTGTGGTAAAAGTCATTGTTCAAATCTCAAAAGGAGGAAAAAGACGAAAGTTTAGGATAAAAGCTAAAATATCAAACTCAAAATTATTTTAGCCTTTGGTCTCAATTAAAAATATCGAGCTATTAACCCCTTATCCGAAGCTAATGCAGGCAACGGTATTTTCACTTCATAGCCGCCGCCCGAGGCTTCTTCCATTGCTTGTCCATACATGCCTTCCATACGCTCAACGACAATATCCTGGTTACCTTCGGGCAAGATCAATTCCAGTTTATCGCCAACCGAAAACTTGTTTTTAACGTCAATCGTTGCTAGACCTGTTTCCTGATCATAGCTTCTGATTTCGCCACAAAACTGTTGCTGATGGCTTTTTGAATAGCCGGTAAGATAATTTTGTTGTTCGTGAGTATGATGACGCTGATAAAAACCGTCGGTATAACCGCGATTGGCCAAATTCTCCAAAACACCGATCAGTTCTGGCTGAAAGGCCCGACCCGCCAAGGCATCATCAATCGCTAGCCGATAAGTTTGTGCTGTGCGCGCTACATAATAATGTGATTTGGTACGTCCCTCGATTTTAAGACTGTCCACGCCGATTTCGACCAGACGATGCACATGTTCAATGGCTCTTAAATCTTTTGAATTCATGATGTAAGTGCCATTTTCATCTTCCATGACAGGCAGCATCTCGCCTTTTCGACCTTCTTCTTCCAGAAAATACACATTATCCGCCAAAGGATGCCGTTCCGCGCCTCCGCAACTGGCATTACTGATGTCGGACATAGATAATGCCCCTGCATCCTGAATATAATCGCCTTCTGCATTTTCATGGGCCGGCAGCGTGTCATACTTCCAGCGACACGAATTGGTACAGGTTCCCTGATTAGGATCACGATGATTAAAATAGCCGGATAGCAAGCAGCGACCAGAGTAAGCGATGCACAAAGCGCCATGGACAAATACTTCAAGCTCAGTATCTGGGCAACGCTGGCGAATCTCTTCAATTTCATCTAACGACAGTTCGCGCGATAAAATAACCCGTTCAACGCCCATACTTTTCCAGAAATTCACCGTCGCATAATTAACGGTATTGGCCTGCACCGATAAATGAATCGGCATATCGGGCCAGGCTTCACGAGTCATCATAATCAAACCCGGATCGGCCATAATCAGAGCATCCGGTTGCATCGCGATAATCGGCGTCAGATCCTTAAGGAAAGTTTTAACCTTGGTATTGTGTGGAATGACATTTGTCGCCAGAAAAAACTTTTTGTTTTGTTGATGCGCTTCAGCTATGCCTTTGGCCAGATTATCTTCCAGAAAATCATTATTGCGCACTCGCAAACTATATCGTGGCAGTCCAGCGTATACGGCATCAGCACCATATGCAAAAGCATAGCGCATATTTTTAAGGGTTCCGGCAGGAGAAAGTAATTCGACTTGTTTCATGTTCAGGTGTGTAAATGATCGGGATGGGCTATTCTATCGCAACCGGTTATTTCATGCCAAAATTGAGGGTTAATCTATGTGGGTAGTAATATTTTTAGTTGCCGTATTATTTGTTTTAGGCAGTGCGTTAATGCTTTTACGCTCAGCCAAGATGCCGAAAATTCCTGATAGTGTAAAAGCGCAGCCCTATGAAGAAGAAGATGATGAGTAGGTAAATCAAACGGCCTTGACAATTAGGTTCTCAAGGTAAACGTAACCGGACCGTTGTTGATCAACGCGACTTGCATATCCGCTCCAAACTCACCAAACTCAACGTTTGGATAGATTTTTCTCGCCAACTGCTGTAAATAATCAAACAGCTCTTTGCCTTTTTCAGGGGGAGCCGCAGCTATAAAACTGGGCCGATTGCCTTTTTGGGTGTCTGCCGCCAGTGTAAATTGAGGAATCAGCAACAAGCCACCATTAATATCGCGTAAACTTAAGTTCATACGGTCATCGCTATCGGCAAAAATCCGATAATTAAGAATACGCTCAAGCAAGCGCTGCGCCTCTTTTTCTGTGTCCGCTTTCTCCACTGCCACCAGCGCCATAATACCGGCATCGATTTTACCGATTTCCTGATTGTTGACGATAACGTTAGCGCTGGTTACCCGCTGGATAATAGTAATCATACTTTGAGATTAGTTATTTAAATTTGCCGACTAAATTAACTTAAGACCTTCGGTAGCATGATTGTAGAGATAAACCCAAGCAGTAATCAATCGGCCATTATTAAGCAATACCGGCTGTTGCTGGCGAAGGTACTCATTGGGTTCAACAAACCCTGGCCCAAACTCCTCATACTGATCCAGCAAGGGCAACAATACTTCGGCTTGGTTTAACAAATAGACCTCCCCTTGAATGATGTCATTAAAGTTATCAGAAGGAACTGCGCCGGGATAATAATTGATTTGATAAAGCTTACCCTGAAAACTGGCTTCATCGATAAATGTCGCATGCTTCATCAGAAGTTGACTCATCTCGTTATTGGCATCGCGCCTGAGAGTCCCGTAAACAAAAAGATAATCTTGGTTCAAAATGTTCTGTGTTTCACACCACTGGTTCGGTGCTGAATCTGTTCCCACGCAGGAGCATGGGAACGATGCTGGAAGTATTTTAGTGTCCTACTTCAACCTTGTTACCTTTGGCCTGACCAATTTCAGACAAGGTTTGGTTAAACCAGACAGTATCCAGATCAAAAGGCTTGCCACCTTTGATACGTGGAAACTCAATTGCTCGCAGCACAAAACCTTTGTCATCATCATGACCGATAACGCCAGATTCACGTCGGAACGCGCATTCGACAGCAAGATCAGCACAAGATTTAATCAAGCGAATATCTTCAACATTAGCCGCTGAAGCGCGGGCAAAATATCCTGATTTTTGTACCAAGGTTTTTTCCGCACCAATCATTTGTGCAAACTGGTCACCAAACCATTTACCCGGATTAACCGCATCCAGCTTAACGTGACCAAACGCATCGCGTGGCACTTCCTGACCTTTAGCTTGCATTTCAGCAACGATGGACTCAACGCCAGCACCTTCGGAAACGAAGATATTGACGCAATCGACTTTATCCATCACCGCACGCAGACGCTCTGCTTCGGCAGCAAGATCAATGGTCATTTCCGGGATAAAGACGCCATGAACTTCATAAGTCGCGCGATCAAGACCCAGCTCAGGCAACCACTCGGCACGATCCAGCAGTTTGCGATATTCAACAGCCGTAGCGGCGGTCAGCCAGCCACAACTGCGGCCCATGACTTCATGAACAATCAGCATGCGCGGATTGGAGTTGTTTTCGGCAACCACGTTCCAGAAGTAACGGGCGCCCTGTTCGGCAGCAGTCCATGCACCCAGCGATTGTTTGATAGGAAACACGTCGTTATCAACGGTTTTAGGTAAACCGATAACGGTAAGACCGTAGTCATTTTTTGCCAGGAACGCTGCAAGATCGGCAGCAGCAGTATTGGTATCATCACCGCCTATGGTATGGAGAATATCCACGCCATCTTTAACCAGTTGGTCGGCAGCCACTTTTTGTGGGTCTTGTCCTTCCTGAACCAAACCGCGTTTAATGCAATCAGCCACATTAGTCAGCTTGACGCGACTGTTGCCAATTACCGAGCCGCCGAAACGATGCAACAGTCCTGCTTTTTCGCGAATTTCAGGGGTTACAGTATAAAAATCACCCAATAACAACCCTTTGTAACCGCTACGGTAACAAATGATTTCGATGGACGGATCAATCTCCGTGTAACGCTCGATCAGACTACCGATCGCTGAATTTAAGCAAGGAGCCAAGCCGCCTGCGGTAAGGATTGCAACTTTTTTTGGTTTGTTCATGGAAAACTCTAGTTAAAGTTAAAAAGAAAATTTTATCATAGAAGAACGCTTTATTTGGACATGAAACTCAAGCCGACACGCTTTGCAGTTTAGTGTCATTCTCCAAATGATAGGCGACAATACGCTCCACCTCGTTTTTCGAACCCAAAATAACAGGAACCCTCTGATGCAGGCCTTTGGGTTTGATGTCGAGAATACGCTCACGCCCTGTCGAACAGGCACCGCCGGCTTGTTCAATAATAAAAGCCATAGGATTGGCTTCATACATAATGCGAAGCTTGCCTGCTCTAGTCGGATCACGTAAATCATAAGGGTACATAAATACACCGCCGCGCGTCAGTATCCGGTATACCTCGGCGACCATTGAGGCGATCCAGCGCATATTGAAATCTTTTTGCCGGATACCTTCGGTTCCCTGTAAACATTCTTCAATATAACGCTGTACCGGCGGTTCCCAGAACCGCTGATTTGACATATTGATAGCAAATTCTTTAGTGTCGTTCGGGATCGTCATCGCAGGATGAGTCAAAATAAATTCGCCTATATCCTGATCCAGCGTAAAGCCATTAACGCCCTGCCCTGTGGTTAACACCATCATGGTTGAAGGACCGTAAAGTACAAAACCGGCGCAAACCTGCTCGGAACCTTTTCGCAAGAAATCTTCAAGAGCCGGTTCCTCGCCTTCACGGCAACGCAATATCGAGAATATAGTACCTACCGCCAGATTAACATCAATATTGGAAGATCCGTCCAGCGGATCGAACAAGGCCAGATATTTACCTTTGGGATACTGCGCCGGAATACTGATGATGCCGTCGATTTCTTCCGAAGCCATACCGGCCAGATGTCCCGTCCAGTTTAATGCTTCGACCATAATATCGTTGGTGATGATGTCCAGCTTCTTTTGCACTTCACCTTGCACATTTTCCGAATCAGCACTACCCAACACACCAACCAGATTGCCCCGATTAACCAGATGTGAAATTTTCTTGCACGCTGTCACCACATCATTAAGTAAAGAGGTAAAAGCTCCCGATACCCCTGGCAACTCGCGTTGCTGCTCAATGATAAACTGGGTCAATGTCACATGGTTGGTCATTTTTTAAAGCTCCGCTGGTGTGATGTTTTTTAAATCAATGAAGTATTGTAACTAAATCCTTTAATCAGGAGCCAGCCAATAGATCAGTTCTTAAACGAAAGTGACTTATGAAGCCTGCTTTAACATGCCCATGCCGTTAGGTTTTTTGATTACTTGGAGCTGAGCCTTAAAGCGCTTTTGGACGCCTTCAACATGCGATATGACACCGACGGTTTTACCGTGAGTCTGCAAGCCCTCCAGAGTGCTAATGACTGTATACAAAGTTTCCGCATCCAGATTACCAAAGCCTTCATCGAGAAATAAAGAATCTACTGACTTACCGTTATTAGCCAACTCAGAAAGCCCCAGCGCCAAGGCTAGACTTACTACAAAACTCTCGCCGCCAGACAAAGACTTGGGCAGCCTATGGAGATTACCCTGATAAGTATCTTCAACTTCCAGCGCCAAGCCTGTATCGCTGGGCATTTGCCGCAGATAATAACGCCCGCTGACTTTTTCAAGCACAGCATTGGTTTGGGATAATAACTGATCGGCAACACGTTTTTGAACCCGTCGACGGAAATCCATGCCGCTTTCCTCGGCAATTTGGCTGGCTTCGGCATGGCAAAGTCGGGTAATTTCTTGTTGGTCTTGCAATTGCGCCTGGATAAGCTCTGCTTTTTGTAGATACTGTTGCTGCTCTTTCAGTAACTGCTCCAGACGTTGAGTTTCCAGTTCGGCTATCGCCTTTTGTTCGCTGACACTTTTTAATCGGACATCCAGCTGCTCAGAAGTTAAATCCGTTGTGACATTTATCATTTCCGCTTCAAGTTCAAGCCGGTTTTTTTCCAGTTCGAGTGTCATGGAGTCCAACTCCATATACAGCTCGGCAAGATGACGTTCCAGTTCAGGTTGATGTTGCAGTTGCTCCAGTATTTCTGTTAACGCCTGTAAGGTCGCATATTGAGTTCCCTGTAGTTTGCTTTGTAATACCTGCTTTAACCGGGATAGTTCACTTTCCTGTCTGCTCAGAAGCTGTTCTTTATCGGCTATTAGTTTTTGCTTTTCAAGCAAGGCCAAATGTAAGCCAATAACTTCTTCACCTTGCAATTGCTTGTTTAAATAATCAAGTTTTTCAACGCAGACGACTATCTCAGCATCACAATGAGCGATTTTTGTCTTTAAGACTTCCAGCTCTTCGGTTAAGCTTTTTTGCCGGAAAACATAGCCTTGATAATCCTGGCGACGCACATTCAAGCGATCATATAAGGCGTCTTCCTTACCTTTTGCGGGCATTTTTTCGCCCAGCACAGTTAATTGAGCGGTGACTTGCTCGGATAACTGCTGGACTTCCTGCTCGAGTGAGCTCAAAGTAGTGGTGTAATCGATTTCGTCTTTAGGTCGCTCCTGCCACTCAGCATCCAATTGCTGTGCAGTTGACTGCAAGCGTTTTACTGTAGCCTCACCTTTTTCGATCAGGGCTTTCATTACTTCAATATTGGCTTGTTTGTTTTTATAGTCCGTGACTACAGTGCCTATGGTTTTAAACTGCTTTGTTTCAGCATCTAAGAGTTGCGACATCAAACGGAGTTTATTAATGTTAAGATCTTCGCTTGCCGTATAAAGACGGTTAGACAAGGTCTGCCAATTAGATTTAATCTTCTGCAGTTGGTTCGAATTAGCCTGATTATTTTCCGCCTGTTTTTTTGCTAATTTGATTTGTTGTTCCAATTTTCCGGTCGCAACCATTAATGCTTTTATTTTTGCCTTTTGATCGCTCAAAGCCTGTTGAGAATTAACCTCTCTTGGCGGCTGAATGGAATAAGGATGCTCCGAAGCACCACACAGGAAACAAGGTTCACCATCAACCAGATGTTGCCGGTCTGCAGTCATTTTTTTAAGCAAATTCTCACGAAAAACCGCTACATCCAAAGTGATCTTGATGTTTTCTTCCCGGTTAATTTCGTGCTTTAATGCCTTAAGTTCAGCCTCCAATGCTTCAATATCATAATCTGGCTGCTCTTTAGGCGTAAACATGCCAAAAAAACTGAAACCGTTTTGGCTCAACTTTTGATGGGCCTTGGCAAGATTATGCAATTCACGGAAATCTTTAACCCGTTCCTGCTGCTCCTGGAAGAAATCTTCCAGTTCAACCAGATTTTTACCTTGCGCCAACTCTGTAAGCGTATGTTCGGCAAGTGGTAACTTATGCTTTAAATCGGCAATACTCTTGTTTTCCTGGGCTATGGCGGACTGATTATTTTTTAGTGAGTTGCTCGTAGTTTTTGTCCATTTAGCATAGGCTTTTTGTTTTACTTTAAGTTCGGACAAATCGCCCCAAAGTTTTTTCAACCGGCCAGTTTCAGGAAAACTTGTCAGTAAAGATCCATCTGCCTCATGCTCAACCAGCCAGGTTGATACAACGCCAAGAGCCGAAGTTTTTTGATCAATTTGCTGGCCTAATGATTGCCATAAATCTGATTCGGATTGATGTTGTGCTGTTAATTGACCAATTTGGCCTCTCAGATCGCTTAAGATTTTTCCTTGTTCGGAAAATGATTTATTTGACTCTCCAGCCGGCAATGAGTGGTCACCGATGCGGTCTTTAAGCTGTTTAAGTTCCAGCTTAAAATCGGCAAGCGTAGCTTTGACTTGCACAAGCTCTTGATTTTTTTCGTTAACAACCCGTAAGTCATCAGTAAACAGCTGGGCGTCTTGAGCCAATGTCAATTGAGCCAGATTTTGCTGCTCAGTTTCGGCCTGAATTTTGGTTTGTTGTAGCTTGTTTTCCTGAACGGCAATTCGGTTTTTTAAAGTAAGAACGTTTTGCAAGGCCGCTTGCTGTTCTTTCAGGCTATTCTGTTCCTCAAGTAATTCGTTGCTTTGTTCAATAACATCACTTAAATCATGTTCACAGGCTTCGCGTTTTAGCGGATCCAAAGTCGGGATAATCGCTAAATCCTGCAATAAATAATCCAGGTGCTGCTGGGCATCAGCGGCTTTTTCAAGGACTTCATTTTTATAATCGGCATAAATATCAATACTAATGATTTTTTCCAGAATATCCATGCGCTCATTGTCCAGCGCATTAAGAAAAGCCGCGAAATCACCCTGTGCCAACAGTATCGAGCGGGTGAAATTACGAAAATTCATCCCGGTAATCTCAGTGATCCGAGTGCATACCTGTTGAGTGCCCGTTGCCAATAACTCATTGTCATGCAGACGGATCAATTTCATTTCTGGTGTGTTTAATTCAGCCTCCGGATTTTCATCCTGTCGCTGCACATGCCAGCTGGAACGGTATTTTTCTTTATCCAAAGCAAAGTCAATTTCCGAATAACATTCCGCCGTGTGCTGGGTCATTACATGTTTGCCGGGGCGATCAAAGCGAAACGTCTCGCCGTACAAACCCAATGTAATCGCATCTAAAATACTGGACTTGCCCGCGCCATTAGGACCGGTAATCGCAAAAACACCGGTATCTGAAAAAGGTGGCCGTTCAAAGTCAATACGACTCTCACCTTCCAGTGAATTGATATTTTTGAAATGAATATTAAGAATCTTCATAAGTTATTGTTTTATATTTTAACGCTTAATGGTCGTGTAAAATTTGGTACACGCCTTAGTACACGTTTTTAACGTGCTTACATGATACACAATGAAATTGATTGAGAAAACAACGGGCATAAAAAAGCCGATAATCAGTTCAAAGTATCAGCTACTTTTCCGGAGACAATTTCCAAGCTTTGTCACAAAGTAGCATTGATGAGGTTATTGCCACCGACAAAGATGAAAAATCCCACAAAACAGCTTTAGACAGCTCAGAGGTTGATGTGGTTAAGTCCGACTTTACCTACAAAGAATCCAATAACACCTTCACTGCCCTTAAGGCCAAGCTTTGAAAATGAGTCGCAAAGGTCAGGACGGCAAAGTCAAATTTGTATACGCGATGTTTAGCTGATAGTCTAGCTCTTTTAAAATAAATCTTGTTTAGAATATGAGTACCAGCACCATTCAAATCCTTGCCAAACAAAGTCGTATGGCAGCAATTCAACTCGCATCAACTTCTGAATCTCTTCGAAATCTTGCACTTTCGAAAATGGCTGACTCGCTTGAATTGGTAAAACACCAAGTTCTTGAAATTAACGCCCTCGAAGTTTCGAAAGCGCGGCAGGCAGGTCAGTCGGAGGCAATGGTCAAACGATTGACGATTAACGATAAAGTATTTCAGTACATGCTTTCCAGGTTAAGAAAAGTAGTGCAGCATTCTGATCCATTAAATCGAGTGTTAGCAGGACATACTAATCCGAACGGGTTACAGGTCTACAAAAAATCGGTGCCGCTAGGCGTCATCGGTATTATTTACGAGTCGAGACCCAATGTCACCACGGATGCCGCCGGCGTATGTATAAAAAGTGGCAATGCTGTTATCTTGCGCGGCGGATCGGAAGCACTTCAAACCAATATGCTATTAGCCGATGCCATGATTGAAGGTGCTTTAAGCGCAGGTCTTCCGCAACATGCCATACAGATTATTCGCACACCCGGTCATGAGGCTGTCACCGAACTACTCACCATGGATCAGTATATTGATGTATTGATCCCACGAGGAGGCAAAGGCCTCATTAAGCGTATCGCTGAGGGCACCCGCATCCCTGTGATTAAACATTACGATGGCATTTGCCATCTCTATCTGGCTGAAGACGCTGACCCGTTACAGGCAGTCGAACTGGCGATTAACTCGAAATGTCAAAGTATTGAGGTTTGTAATGCGCTCGAAACATTATTAGTCGACAAAGAGTGTGCCGAAAAATTGCTTCCTTTACTACAAGCTGCATTTGACTCAAACAATATCGAACTGCGTGGTTGTGAAGAGACACAAAAACTATTACTAAATATTTGTCCAGCCTCAGAAGAGGATTGGCATACCGAATATCTTGCGCCGATACTTTCAATAAAGATCGTCAACGGTATTGACGAAGCTATTAAGCATATCAATCACTATGGATCTGGACATACTGATGGAATAGTCACGCAAAGTCTTGATAAAGCTCAGCAATTTGAACAGCAAATTGATTCGGCGTCAGTATTAATTAATGCTTCAACACGGTTGTCAGGCGGCGGCGATTATGGTTTGGGATCGGTGATAGGTATCAGCACCGACAAACTCCATGCCCGAGGCCCGGTTGGCCCGGACGAATTGACAAGCTATAAGTGGGTGGTTTATGGAAATGGACATCTGCGCGGTTAAAATGACCAATTGTTTTTGATTATTTATAACGCAGAAGTCGCGTCGAGCTTGCGATCGCGTAACCCGAAAATCGAAGTCAATATGTCAGGTTATGAGTGACGACTCACTCGACACAGACGATTTTTCTAAGTAGTTACGGCTCTTCGAATGACTTAAATTTTAAGGATGATAATCAAAAATGATGCGCATAACAAAAACTCTGAAGTCATTGCCGCCCAACAAGCAAAAGATAGCGAACGATCATTAAGCACCCTGAATCGAAGCGACCAAATGTACTGAACAAGCGCCAAACGCGGCAAAAAACCGGAACTGGCAGTCACCGTAGGTTGTCCAAGTTCTCTCCAGACTGAATGATGTTCGTTTTGTATGCGACGGAGAAGCCATGCTCCATTGACCAAAGAGAATATTAAAACAGCAACGAATAACAATATCATCATATGAAAATCTCAAAAATCATGTATTAAAATTTAGCCCTATTTTAATACAGCGATGGCTTTTTCTAGTATTTGATAAACCATATTTGTTGTTGCATGATTAATATCAAGTTTTGGATTAAGTTCGGTAATTTCAAAACAGATTACTTTGGGATCTTTTAAAATCATGCCAATAAGTGTTTCAGCTTCTTTTGGCAAAATACCATTATCGACGGGGAGTCCGGTTCCCTTTGAAATAGCTCCGTCTAAACTATCGGTATCAAAAGAAAGATAAATATCAGTGCAGTCGTTCAGATGTTCCAATATCAAAGTACCGATATCTGCTTCTTCCGTATCACGCAACTCCTTGGTTGTGATATTTCGTATACCATATTTATCAATAAGATGGGCTTCTTGTTCTTCCAAGTCGCGCAATGTCACATAAACAATATCTGAAGGTTTAATCTTTTCAGACATCCCGCCAATATGTTTAAAACAATGCCAAAAGTCTAAGGTCATCTGATCAGGATTTCGCAAAACACTGGCTATATTGTCCACACCTAAAGATGCGGCTAACGTCATTCCATGCATGTGTCCAGAATACGACGTAAAGGGAGAATGTAAATCTGCATGTGCATCTATCCAGATAATGCCAAGCCTTGACTCTGGTTTTGCTTTTTTAATGCCGGCTATTGTTCCGGTTGCACTGCTATGGTCACCTGAAATCAGAATTGGAATATGTCCGGACAATACCGATTCACAAACCTCCAAACAGACGGCTTCACAAATATGAAGAACTTTTTCAATGTTTCTTGCATAGACAGATGTAAAGCCACCATCAAAAGAAATAATACAGTCACGCATTTCTAAGTTAGCTGAAATACCTGATTTTTTAGATAAGTCCAACAATGCGGTAACGCCTTGGTCAGATCCTCTAAATCTTGCCCCCGTGTCATATCGAACTGTAATAATCAAATTAGTGCCATTTATGCAATTAGTTGAGTTCCATTTTTCAAAGTAATGTTGATAACACAAGACGGTGTTGTCCCGGTCATCTTGCTTTATTAATTGGTTGTCTAATAAAGGCTTAGAAGTCTAACAGCAAATTGCTACAGCAAAATTACACTCAGCAATAGCATTATAAATTTGCAAATGGCTCAATGTTTTGTGGAATGTAGTCTCAATTTTAGCCTCGTAGAAATATCAGATGCCAGTTGTATCCCAACGTAACTTTAAAAGACCTCTAAAACCTCTGGCAAAAAAAACTCACTGACCAACATTTGCCGCTGTGCAATCGCGTACACGGTTCTTCTACCACAGATTGCCTGTGTGATATTGGCTTTATCAATCGCGCATTGATTCCAGGTCGGCGGATTAATCAAGGTCACGTCCATTTCGATTCGCTCCAATTTTGGATAGGAAAAAATCACTTCCCCTAACGGACGACTGCCCAAATGCGCGAGGTTACTTTTGGCAACTTTGATTGTTTTTGCTGGAATGATGGTTCTGGCTAAAATCAATGGCTTACCGTCAGCGTGTAGTAAGACTTCACGGATCAGACTGTATTTATTTTCGTGCAAGCCCAGCAATCGGCGTTCGCTTAAAAAAGGTGTATTCCATTGATGAAAAAGAATTTTAACGCCGATAGCGTCACCATAATAATCGCGCAGACGCTGGGTCAAAGAGCCGGGTTCATAGGTCCAGGACTGGACGTTTTCCGGCAAGGTATGACGAACGCCCGACCGGTTTTCACGCCATAAGGGTTCTCGCTTGAATAGGTAACTTTTAATAGTCAACTTGGATTAAACCTCGGAATATTCGGTGGAAGTGCCTAGCCAGCGATCGCATAAAGGTTGTATGGCCTGGGGCGAATGAGTAAAAAAACTGTCTCCGACCTGTTGGACAATTTCCAGCATATCAGTATCTCTCGCTAAATCGGCAATTTTAAAATGCATTTGTCCGGTTTGTCGGGTGCCCATGACTTCACCGGGACCACGCAATTCCAGATCCTTTTCGGCGATGACAAAGCCGTCATTACTGTCCCGCAAAACGCCCAGACGATGACGGGCGGTATCGGACAAGGGCGCTTGATACATCAGCAGACAAAAACTGTCGTCATTGCCGCGACCTACACGGCCTCGCAATTGATGCAATTGCGACAAGCCCAGACGCTCCGGATTTTCAATGATCATTAAACCGGCATTGGGCACGTCGACGCCGACTTCAATGACCGTTGTGGCGACCAGCAAATCAATTTGATGACTTTTAAAAGCCTGCATGACGGCATCTTTATCAGCAGATTTCATGCGTCCGTGGATTAACGCAACCCGAACTTTTGGTAAAGCTTGGGTTAAGCGCTCGGCAGTATTTTCTGCGGCCTCGCATTGCAAAACTTCTGACTCTTCAATCAGCGTACAAACCCAATATACCTGTTTTTTCTTTTCGACCCAGCCGTTGATCCGGTCAATGACATCGGCGCGACGTTCTGCGGGAATCACGCTGGTGACAATCGCTTTTCTGCCGGGTGGCAATTCGTCAATGATAGAAATATCCAGATCGGAATATTGTAACATGGCCAAGGTTCGGGGAATGGGTGTAGCCGTCATGACTAATTGATGGGGTCTTATGCTACCTTGTTGACCTTTTTCGCGAAGTGCCAGACGCTGGTGAACACCAAAACGGTGTTGTTCATCGATAATAATCAAGCCAAGGCGATTAAAGTTCACACTGTCCTGAAATAAAGCATGGGTGCCAATAATAATTCCAGCAGTACCCTCTTCCAACGCTTGCAACACGGCTTTTCTAGGGTTGCCTTTAAGTTGTCCGGTTAAGTACATCACTTGGGTATCAAAATTTTCAAACCAGCCTCTGAAGTTTCGGTAATGCTGCTCTGCCAGCAATTCGGTGGGGGCCATTACTGCAACCTGATAACCGGCCGTTAAAGCCAGCAAGGCCGCATAACCCGACACAACGGTTTTTCCTGAGCCAACATCGCCTTGAACCAGGCGCATCATTGGATGTTGCAAGCCGCAGTCCGCTTCAATTTCTGAGATAACCCGTTGCTGGGCGTTAGTCAGTTTAAACGGCAGTGAGCGAATAAAATGATCTGTAACGTTTTTTGTAGTCGATCCGGAAAGAAACAGCGGCGCTTGCCAGGCTTTGGTTTTATTACGGGTTATTCTCAGACTTAAATAATGAGCAAGCAGTTCTTCAAAGGCCAATCGCTTTAGTGCCGGTAAGCTGCCGTTTTGTAATGCTATAGCCGAGATGGATTCATCCGGTGCATGCAAAGTGCTGATGGCATCGGCGAGCACAGGGAAAGCGTATTGTTTTAACAGCGTTTCGGGAACCCAGTCGGTCAACAACCCACTATCTTGTTCGCAAAAAGCTAAAGCCTGTTTAACTGCTTTTCGTATGACATTTTGGCTAAGACCTTCGGTCAACGGATAAACGGGGGTCAAGCGGTTTTCCGTTACGCACTCATCTGGATGGGTCAAAACCTTGTATTCCGGGTGTACCATTTCCAGTCCGCCATAACCGAAACGCACTTCCGCAAAACAACTGATCGCTGTACCGGGTTTAAGTGCATTGTGCTGACTGGCACTAAAGTGAAAAAACTTAAGATTGATAAAGCCGGTACCATCGCTAATTCTGCAAATCAGGCTTTTGCGACCACGATCGGAAACATCGATAAACTCAACTTTGCCGGTAATCAGCGTAGTCATGCCTGCTCTTAGAGCGCTGATCGGATAAACGCGGGTTCGATCTTCGTAACGCAAAGGCAAGTGAAACAGCAAATCCTGAATAACACAAAGTCCAAGCTTTTGCAGGCGGTTTGCAGTTTGCAGACCGATTCCTTTTAAAGAAGACACGGGGTAATTTAGAATATTCATAGCGCTACTCGGCATGCACAACTGATTCCCAAGCTTAATAAACTGCCAAATTTCAAGTTATGTTGCACAAACCTGAATTTGTACACCGGACTTTATGGTTTGTTCAACGCGAAATATATACTGCTAACCATCACAATTGGGATGTTTAATAAATTAAAAAACCAATGTAGGTAGATTTACCGCATTTGTGACAGTCAAAGTATAGTCATCCAGCAAAGGTCATTCAGGATGCCGGATACTCCTGTGGTTTTAACACCATAATTGCATCCATTTCCACATCGGCTGCTTTAGGCAAAGCGGCAACGCCAATAGCAGCGCGAGCCGGGTAAGGCTCCTCAAAATAATGCCCCATGATTTCGTTAACTATCGGGAAGCAGGTTAAATCAGTTAAAAATACATTTAATTTAACGATATCTGCCAAATCGCCGCCAGCCGCTTGTGAAACGGCTTGCAGGTTTTTAAATACCTGGGTGATCTGCGCAGTAATGTCGCCTTCAACAATAGTCATGGTCTCAGGCACTAAGGGGATTTGCCCTGAGAGATAGACGGTCTGTTCGACCCTGACCGCTTGCGAGTAGGTACCAATGGCTTTTGGTGCTTTATCAGTCTGGATAATTTGTTTGCTCATAATCGCTCCTTCAGGCTTTGACGCGAGTAATTTTTAATACGATGGATAAATCTTTCAGGCGACGCATGATTTTGGCTAAATGTACGCGGTCTTTGACAGTTAAAGTAATTAAATCCACACAAATGCGATCATCCTGATCAACAACAGTGACATTTTCAATGTTGGAATTAAGTTCTGAAATCGTTGACGCAATAGTTGCTAGTGAGCCACGTTGATTGAGGATTTCAATGCGAATTTCTACCGGGAAATCACCGATCGCATCCGGACTCCATTCAACATCCAGCCAGTTTGTCTGTTTTTTTCTGACTACGCTGCTGTTACGACATTCATGGTGATGAACGGCAATGCCTTTGCCCGGATTAAAATAGCCAATAATGGAATCACCGGGAATCGGTCGACAACATTTTGCAAGGTTAATCACCATGCCTTCGGTGCCCTTTATGATTAAGGGTTGTTTTTTGCCGGGTTCACTGCCATCCAGTTTAATCGCGCCATTAATATCGTCTTGTGCTATGTGTTTGGCGACCAGGAACGGCATTTTGTTGCCCAGTCCGATGTCTTCCAGCAATTCGTCCAACGATAGTTTAGCCATAATCTGGAGCAACACTTGAATTTTGGCTTTGTCGATATCTTCCAAATGGAGGTGCATCATTTGCAGTTCTTTTTCGAGTAATCGACGACCCAAATTAATGGCTTCCTGCTGTTTAAAATGTTTAAGATAATTACGTATTCCGGAACGGGCTTTGGCAGTAATGATGTAATTTAGCCATAGTGGGTTGGGCCTGGCCCAGGTAGCCGTAATCACTTCAACAGTAACACCGTTTTCAAGTTTGGTTTGTAAAGGAACCAGCTGTTTGTCGATTCTTGCAGAAACACAGGCGTTACCAAGATCAGTATGTACCGAATAGGCAAAATCGATAATGGTCGCACCGCGTGGCAATTTAATAATCGCGCCTTTAGGCGTAAAAACAAATACTTCCTGCGGAAAGAGATCGACTTTTAAATTGTCGATAAACTCCAGTGAATCGCCTGCTAAATTTTGGATTTCCAATAAATCCCTTAGCCATTCGTTGGCACGATCCTGAAACTTTTTAGTTTTATCGTCATCGGATTTATAAAGCCAGTGTGCAGCGATGCCTGATTCTGACATGCGGTGCATATCATGAGTTCTAATCTGAACTTCAATGGGTACGCCATAGGGTCCCATCAATATTGAGTGCAAAGATTGATAGCCGTTAGCTTTGGGCAAGGCGATATAATCTTTAAACCTTCCTGGAATAGGCTTGTACAAATTATGCATAACACCTAACACGCGATAACAGGTATCAACGTCGTCACAAAAAATTCTGAATGCATAAACATCAAAAACATCAGCAAGAGAGATTTTTTTGTTGAGCATTTTTTTATAAATGCTGTACAAGTTTTTCTCTCGACCGGCAACATCACTGTTTAAATTAGCTTGTTCCAGGCGATTTTTTATTGTGTTTTCAATGATATCGACAATTTTTCGACGATTGCCCCGCGCTTTCTTGACGGCATTGTTAATGACTGCGTAGCGCATCGGGTACATAGCTTCAAAACTGAGCGCTTCGAGCTTTTGCCGAATATTATTCATTCCCAGACGATTGGCAATAGGCGCGTAAATATCCAGGGTTTCACGAGCAATGCGACGTTTTTTGGGCGGTGGCATGACACCGAGAGTCTGCATATTATGCAGCCGGTCAGCAAGTTTAACTATGATGACGCGTAAATCTTTGGCCATTGCCAGAAACATTTTACGGACATTTTCCGCTTGTGTTTCTGCATGAGATTTAGTGTCAATTTTGGTTAGTTTGGTCACGCCATCCACCAGCTCAGCGACTTCCTGTCCGAACTGATCAGCCAGTTCTTTTTTACTGATCGAGGTGTCTTCAATAACATCGTGAAGAATGGCGGCCATGATACCGTTGGCATCCATCCGCATTTCAGCGAGCATGATGGCAACGGAGACCGGGTGACAAATATAGGCTTCGCCACTTTTACGAAACTGGCCATTATGGGCAGTTGCGCCTACTTCATAGGCAAGCACACATTGGTCAATTTGTGTTTGATCAAGATAGCCGGACAAGGTCGAGCATAAACGCCGAATTAATTTGTCTTGCGGGCGTTCCAGCTCGATCGTATCGGCTATTTCGAGCATTGGGATTTACAAATCAGAACATGGGGTTATGATGATCGTGGACTTCACCAACACGATGCAGCAGATTAACGTTTTCAGTTGTGACATGACCTGCAGCGATTTCACGTAAGGCAACAACGGTATCTTTATCTTTACCACGGGTAACAAATTCTGTTGCGCCGTGACTGAGCTGGCGCGCGCGGGTGCTGGCTAATAAAACCAGTTTAAAGCGGTTTTCAACATGTTCCAAACAATCTTCGATAGTAACTCTGGCCATTTTTTATCCTGATTTAGTGTGTTAAGACAAAAGACAAAGGGCAGAAGACAAAAGGAACGTGGTATTCGCCCTTCATCTTTTGCCCTTCGTCTGATTGTTAACGTGATTTTAACACAGAAACGGCTGGAAGTTCTTTACCTTCAAGAAATTCAAGGAAAGCACCACCACCGGTTGAGGTGTAAGATACGTCATCGTTGATGCCGTATTTATCAATAGCCGCCAAAGTATCGCCACCGCCGGCAATAGAGAAAGCCGGACTCTCGGCAATCGCAGTTGCCAGAACTTTAGTACCGTTGCCAAATTGGTCAATTTCAAAGACGCCAACAGGGCCGTTCCAAACAATAGTGCCAGCCGTTTTTAAAATTTCTGCATACTGTTTTGCGGTATCGGGACCGATATCCAAAATCAAATCATCTTCTTCAACGTCCGCTACTTTTTTAACGGTAGCCACTGCGGTTTCGGAAAATTCTTTGGCGCAAACCACGTCAACAGGAATGGGAATATCAGAACCGTTGCTTTTGGCGGCCGCAATTAGGCTTCTGGCTTCTTCCAGTAAATCGGGTTCGTAAAGTGATTTACCAACAGGGAAACCTGCGGCCGCAATAAAAGTATTGGCAATGCCACCACCGACGATTAACTGGTCAACTTTTTCTGAAAGTGATTTCAGTACGGTTAATTTGGTTGATACTTTAGAGCCTCCGACAATTGCGACTAGTGGCTTGGTTGGTGTTTCCAGTGCTTTGCCTAAAGCATCCAATTCACTGGCCAGTAAAGGGCCGGCACAAGCAATCGGTGCAAATTTTGCGACACTATGGGTTGAAGCTTGGGCTCTGTGAGCGGTGCCGAAAGCATCCATCACAAATATGTCGCAAAGCGCCGCCATTTTTTGGCCCAGCTCATCATTATTCTTTTCTTCACCAGCATTAAAACGTACATTTTCGCAAAGTACGACTTCGCCTGGTTCAATAGTAATGCCGTCCAGCCAGTCTTTTTCGAGTCTGACCGGCTTGCCTAGCAAGCTGGATAATCGTTCCGCGACCGGTTTTAACGAAGATTCTTCGTCGTATTGACCTTCAGCAGGACGACCCAAATGCGATAACACCATAACCGCAGCGCCGGCAGCCAAAGCTAATTGGATGGTCGGTACGCTGGCCTGGATACGAATATCACTGGTAACTTTGCCATTTTTTACCGGAACATTTAAATCCTGACGGATTAAAACCCGCTTTCCTGACAAGTCCAGATCTACCATTCTCTTAATTGACATAATATGCTCTCATTGTTGTGGGTTGGTTTTTAAATTGGGTAGAAGTTCACTGCTAACATCCCTTTAAAGGATGATAGCTTTAAAGCTATTTCCATTTGATCGAGCAACCAATACTGTTAAATTGCTCTTCAGGGCCTAGCCCGGTTTCTGCGATAAGTTTCATCGCTTCAAATAATTCTCTTGGGGTGTTTTCTGGAGCAGTTTCTTTGCGACTGGCATCCAAGCGTCCGCGATAGTGCAGTTCATAATCTGAATTATAACCAAAAAAGTCCGGCGTGCAGACCGCGCCATACGCTTTGGCAATCTGCTGTGTTTCATCTAGTAAATACGGAAAACTAAAGCCCAGTTCTTCGGACAGTTTTTTCATGTTGTCAAACGAATCGGCAGGATATCCAGCCGTATCATTGGACATAATTGCTACCGCTTCAATACCCAGCGCTTTAAGCTCTTTAGTATCTCTGACTATCCTATCCTGCACTGCTTTGACATACGGACAATGATTGCAGATAAACATCACCAACAGACCACTTTTACCCATGCATTGTTGCAATGACCACGAGCGTCCATCGACGCCTGGCAATTCAAAATTGATGGCATGTTTACCAAAATCACAGCTTGGCGTTTCCAGTGCTACCATTTTTATACCTGTTTAATTGATGTTTTTATTGAAACAGCACTGCCGCACTAATTACTAAAGCGCTGAGCAGCATGGTCAATATTGTCAGGCGCTGATTGTTGGCCATTTGTTCGCGTAACAGGATTAACTCTTTATGTTGCAAGTCTGCCTGCTGTTTAGCGTGAGTTGCATTATCCAGCGCTTTATAAACCAGTGAAGGAATTTCCGGGAAATGCTCGACAAAGTCAGGAAACTGTTTGATCAATTTGTCGATTTTGGCTTTTGGACCGATTCGCTCATGAAACCATTTTTCAAGAAAAGGCTTGGCGGTTTGCCATAAATCCAGATCGGGATAAAGTTGCCGACCCAAGCCTTCGATATTAAGCAGCGTTTTTTGCAGCAACACCAGTTGCGGTTGAACATGCATGTCAAAGCGACGCGCTGTCTGAAACAAGCGTAGCAACAATTGACCAAAAGAAATGTCTTTTAGCGGTTTTTCAAAAATAGGTTCGCAAACGCTACGTATCGCGGATTCGAACTCTTCTATTCGGGTCGATTCTGAAACCCAGCCTGATTTAACGTGATTTTCAGCGACTTTGCGATAGTCGCGATTGAAAAAAGCCAGAAAATTTTCTGCCAGGTAATGCTGATCTGACAAAGACAGCGTGCCGACAATACCAAAGTCAACGGCGATATACTTATCCGGTAAATCGACAAAAATATTGCCAGGATGCATATCGGCATGGAAAAAATTATCCCTGAAAACCTGGGTAAAAAAGATTTCCACACCGCGTTCGGCAAGCGCTTTAAAATCAGCACCGGCTGCCCTTAGTTCATCGATATTGCCAACCGGAATGCCATGAATGCGTTCCATAACCAGTACTTTCTGGCGTGTTAACGGCCAATGGATTTCCGGGATGTAGATCATCTCGGAATTTTCAAAGTTCCGGCGTAACTTGGAGGCATTGGCCGCTTCCCTGACCAAATCAAGCTCATCCAATGTTGTTCTTTCAAATTCGGCAACCACATCAACCGGACGCAGCCTTTTTGCGTCAGCCCAAAAACGCTCGGCAAAACCGGCCAATTGATACAATAAACCTATGTCGGAGCGTATCCGACTTTCGATATCCGGACGCAATACTTTAACGACAACGCTTTCGCCGCTATGCAATACGGCCGTGTGAACTTGTGCCACTGAAGCCGAGGCCAGCGGATCAGGATTAAACTCCGCAAACGCCTCGCTAATAGACATGCCCAGTTCGCTTTCGATAATGCGACGGGCAATTTCATTGGCAAAGGGTGGGACCCGATCCTGTAGCTTGACCAGTTCATCGGCAATATCATCAGGCAACAGATCTTTTCTGGTAGATAAAGCCTGGCCGAATTTGACATAAATAGGCCCCAAGTCTTCCAGTGCTTTACGGATTCTAACGCCGCGAGGTTCATCCTTACGCTTAAGCCAATAGTTAGGAGATAAAACAGCTATATAACGAATGGGTCGAAATAAATGGGTTTTTAAGACAATCTCATCAAGACCATGAAAAACCAGAACCCAATTGATATGAATCAGGCGTAATAATAATTTAGGGTGAATCACGTATTTACCTTGTTTTGTTAGGTGTTAGTGCGATTAGGAATAAAAAATTAAAAAACTCATCCATTGTCTGACCGTATTTTCTCAATGGAACTTTTTCAAAGCCAGGCTTGAACTCCCGATTGAAGTCCAAAGCTGGCTTTGGTTAGGAATAATTTATTGCGTAAAAATCAAGATAAAAGCAACAGTTCGAGTTGTTAAATTTTCGCCCCTTAATTCCGCCTACTAAATATTTTCCAAGCGCTGAATTCTGCTTTGCAGCCGATCAAAATCATTACGCAATTCATCAACCTGATCGAAAAAAATGGCCACTTCAGGCGCTGAGGGTAAATCGCGGGTTTCATCCTGTAAAAATTCGCTGGCATTTAATTTGAAGGTTTGCAGCGATTCTTTACTCCAGCTTTGACTGGCACGAAAAAAACCAGCAACTTTATGCGCGATGATGTCACCAGTGAAATGCGATAAATGTTCTTCCAGATCTATGTCCAGTTTGGCGAAAAGCTCCTGGAATTTGCGACCGGTGTGCATATCGCCTTCAATCTTGACTTCGCCCGAGAACACCGAACGCATCGGTGTTGAACTTAAGCCCATCAAGCCCAAAGCCCATATTGAACCGGTCAGACGGGTATCTGGGTCGCAGGGGATTTGATCCAGACATTGAATCGAATCATTGCTCGGACACAGATAAATGGTTTCTGCGAAGGGCAAAACGGTAACGGCAATAACTTTTCCGGACAGTGGTGTTAAAAAATAGCCACTGTCCTGATCCAGCGCAAGATATTGATTAAGCGCAACTTCAAAGGCACCGATTAGTAACGGTTTTATAGCCATGCTAGATTTTATAACCTCTGTGAACTGCGACAATGCCTTGCGTCATGTTGAAGTATTCACAGCGTTCAAGTCCTGCGATTTCCATCATTTTTTTCAGCTCATCCTGTTTCGGATGCATGCGGATCGATTCGGCAAGATAACGATAACTTTCTTCATCTTTGGCAACAAATTTGCCGATTTTTGGCAGCAGTTTGAAAGAGTAAAAATCGTAGACTTTTTCGGTAATTTTATCGACTGGATGCGAAAACTCCAGCACGATAACACGTCCACCAGGTTTAAGGACGCGATGCATGGAACGGAGTGCAGCGTCTTTATCTGTGACATTACGCAAGCCAAAAGCAATGCACACGCAATCAAAGGTGTTATCTTCAAAGGGAAGGCATTCGGCATTGACTTGTGCGTAGCGAATATTGCCGACCAAGCCTCTGTCGATCAGTCGATCGCGTCCGGTACGCAGCATCTCTGAATTAATATCTGCCAAAACCACCTGGCCTTCCGGTCCTACCCGCTTTTCAAACAAGGTAGTTAAATCACCGGTGCCGCCTGCCAGATCGAGCACTTGCTCGCCTTTGCGGACATTGCTAAGTTGCACCGCAACCCGTTTCCAGATGCGATGAATACCTAGCGACATCAGGTCATTCATGATGTCGTATTGTCCGGCAACCGAATCAAATACGCCGCGTACCAGATTGACTTTGTCTTCTGTCGCTACCTGTTTAAATCCAAAATGGGTGGTGTTGCTCATGATTGTGCCTTTTTTTAAATGTATCGTTCCCACGCTCCAGCGTGGGAATGCAGTCCGCAACGCTCTAGCGTTGCGTGTGAACGATGAAGTTAATTTTGTAGTGGTTCTTTATGCATATGTCCGGCAGCTTCCAACTTATTCAGATAATCTGCCCATAAAATTGTATATTCCGCGCCCAATTTATACAAAAAATCCCAGGTATAAATGCCGCTGTTATGGCCATCGCTAAATACCGGGGCAATCGCATAATTGCCAACCGGTTTTATCTCGTTAATGGTGACGTCTTCCTTGCCAACCTGAAGCACTTCCTGACCGGGCGCATGACCAACTGCTTCAGCCGAAGGTGTAAAAACCCGGAGATATTCGCAAGGCAATTTAAATACACTGCCGTTATCAAAACTGATTTCAACCACATTGGAAACCTGATGCAGCTTGATTTCAGTTGGATGGGTGTTGCTGGGTTTTGCTGTTAGGCGCATATAAATATTATGAGGCGAAAGGCTAAGGGCAAAAGACGAAAGGCGGCATGTTTACCTTTAACCTTTCGCCTTTAGTCTTGTTTCTACAGAATATACCGACTCAAATCCTCATCCTGAACAAATTCAGCCAGATGACCATCGACATAAGTGGCATCAATCACAATTTCTTTTCCTGCCAACTCAGGTGCATTGTAAGAAATATCTTCCAGCAACCGTTCCAAGATAGTATGCAATCTTCTCGCGCCTATATTTTCAGTGGTTTCATTGACCTGCCAGCCCAGTTCGGCAATGCGCTGAATACCGTCAGTAGAAAATGACAGCGCCACGCCCTCGGTGCTTAACAGCGCAATATATTGTTCGGTTAATGAAGCGTCAGGCTCGGTCAAGATTCGCACAAAATCGTCCGCTGAAAGTGCGTCCAGTTCAACACGAATTGGAAAGCGGCCTTGCAATTCGGGAATTAAATCCGACGGTTTGGTCAGATGAAACGCACCCGAGGCAATAAATAAAATATGGTCGGTTTTAATTGAACCGTACTTGGTGCTGACCGTGGTACCTTCAACCAACGGCAGTAAATCCCGTTGCACGCCTTCGCGCGACACTTCGCCGCCGCCCAGTTCGGAACGTTTGCAGATCTTGTCTATTTCATCCAGAAACACGATGCCGTTTTGTTCTACCGATTCGACAGCGCGCAAGCGAATGTCATCTTCATTGACCAGTTTGGCTGCTTCTTCGTCCTGTAAAACCTTCAGGGCTTTGTCTATTTTCATTTTGCGAGCACGGGTTTTGCCCGAACCCAGATTTTGGAACATGCCTTGCAATTGACTGGTCATTTCTTCCATGCCTGGAGGCGCCATAATCTCTACACCAACAGGGGAAAGATGCACATCAATTTCAATTTCCTTATCATCCAACTGGCCTTCACGTAATTTCTTACGCATTTTTTGGCGAGTCGATTCTTCTGTCTCGGATAACATGCCGCCATCTGCTCTCGGCAAAAGAATGTCCAGAATACGGTCTTCGGCGGCATCAAACGCCTTATTTTCGACCTTTTCCATTTCTGTTGTGCGTGTCATTTTGACTGCCGTATCAACCAAATCACGAACAATTGAATCCACGTCACGACCGACATAACCGACTTCAGTGAACTTAGTCGCTTCGATTTTGATAAACGGTGCATTAGCCAGACGTGCCAGACGACGTGCTATTTCTGTTTTACCGACACCGGTGGGACCGATCATTAAAATATTTTTTGGCGTAATTTCTTCGCGCAAGGCAGGATCAACCTGTTGACGCCGCCAGCGGTTACGCAATGCAATAGCGACAGAACGTTTGGCATTGGCCTGGCCTACAATATGTTTATCCAGTTCGCTTACAATTTCTTTGGGGGTCATTTGAGTCATGTGTTTATTCGTTAGGTTCAGCGTCGAGTTCTTCTATGCGCAGATTATGATTGGTATAAATACAAATATCAGCGGCTATATTTAAAGATCGCGTAACAATTTCACGGGCGCTAAGATCGGTATTTTCAAGCAATGCACGCGCTGCAGCCTGAGCAAAAGCGCCACCCGAACCAATCGCCATCAAGTCAAATTCGGGTTCTATGACATCGCCAGTCCCGGAAATAATCAATGACGTTTTTGAATCGGCAATCGTTAGCAACGCTTCCAGTTTGCGTAAGGCACGGTCGGTACGCCAATCCTTTGCCATTTCCACAGCCGCGCGGGTTAAATTGCCGCGATGCTTTTCCAGCTTGCCTTCGAAATGCTCAAATAAAGTAAACGCATCCGCGGTAGCGCCAGCAAAACCGGCGATAACTTTATCGTGATATAAACGGCGAACTTTGCGGGCATTACCTTTCATGACGGTATTGCCTAATGTGACCTGACCGTCGCCGCCGATCACAACTTTGTCGCCACGGCGAACAGAAAGTATGGTTGTTCCTCTAAACACTATTTTAATATCCTAAATTAACAAATACATTAAAATCAATTTTACATGGTCTGAGCTTAAATGTGCTAAAAAATGAGATTCTGATCATATTAAAGTCGTTGAGACGGTTTAGCTGCGATTCAGAAATATTATGCTACGCTGAACAAAACATTTAAAAAAAGGGCTCGCTAATGGACGCACTTAATCAAATATCAACAACACTAGCCTTAACCATGGGACTGGCTTGGGCCAGTGGCATTAACCTTTACGCAACATTGTTTACCCTAGGTTATCTTGCCACCACCGGCAATATCGATTTGCCGCCGGATTTGCAAATCGTCGCTAATCCGTTGGTCATGGCGGCAGCTGGCCTAATGTATTGCATCGAATTTTTTGCCGATAAAACACCGGGTGTAGATACCGGTTGGGATGCTATTCATACGTTTATTCGCATTCCCGCAGGCGCCATGCTGGCAGCTGGTGCAATTGGCAATTTAAACCCGGCCGTGGAATTGGCCGCAGCAATTATGGGGGGCACGCTTGCGGCGGGAAGTCATGTAACCAAAGCCGGAAGTAGGGTATTGATAAACACCTCCCCCGAACCCTTCAGCAACTGGATAGCCTCGATTAGCGAAGACTTTCTCGTCATAACCGGCGTCTGGGCGTGCATCAATCATCCGGTATTTTTTTTAATAGCGTTGGCGGGATTTATAGTGCTGATAATTTGGCTCTTGCCACGAATATGGGTGGGCGTAAAAAAAGTCTTTGGCTTTTTGGGCAGGTTATTTAATAGTCAAAGTAATCCGGCCAATCAAAATCCTCCGCAATAAATCCACATTAACTATTGACTGTCGGTAAATATTCTAGTCTAATGGCC
>SESH01108952.1_pt1 | contig 35888 bp, 36 predicted proteins | sample 3171561 | NCBI WGS metagenome assembly SESH01 (sample SAMN10866947, study PRJNA518727) | freshwater metagenome | biome: subpolar coniferous forest; feature: holomictic lake; material: water; isolation source: holomictic Lake 442 2011 16.5 m and 2014 13 m | place: Canada: near Kenora, Ontario
CGGGGGTTTTTGCTTTTTGCTACGGAGTCGATAGAAAATTTAAAACGTACAGTGAATCAAGTGTCTAGAACAGTTGGATGTCATCCGTAAAGTGTTCCGCGACTAGCTTGCCTTCGGCCAGTAATCCTTCGTAGAAACAAACCTGGTTTCTGCCGTGCTCCTTGGCATAATATAGCGCCTGATCTGCACGACCAACAAGGGTGGAGGGGTCATCTATGCCGTTAAGACAAACATAGCCGATACTGATAGTGACGCGCCCGACTTGCGGAAAATTGTAGTTTTCAATGGCATTGCGAAAGCGTTCTAATACTTTTAATGAATTCGGCTGGCTCGTCCTGTCCAGTACGACGACAAATTCCTCACCGCCAAAGCGAAATAATTTATCGGTTTGCCGGAAGTTTCTTTGCATGCACCGTGAGAGCAACAATAGGACCTCATCCCCATACAGGTGTCCGAATTCATCATTGATACGCTTAAAGTGATCAATATCCATCACGGCTAGCCAGTGAGGAAGCTCTGTAGAAGGTTGCTCCCTAGAGTGGGAGTTAATCTCAATTTTCGTTGTATCGACCGTAGTGCACTCGGTCAGCATTTTCTCAAGATTATTATCAAAGGTGCGGCGATTGAGCAGACCAGTAAGGGTGTCCGTCTCGCTTTCATCCAGTAAATTCAGATAATTACTGTAGATGGCCAAAATTGAACGCAAGAGTACAAGGTGGCTATCGAATTTGACATCAAGGGTCATCACCAGCAAAGCGGAAATATTCTGTTTGCTATGGATTGGAATAATGACCCGGATCATACGGTCATCCAGCGCTGTGATTGACTCACAACCGGCATCCAGCACAGCTCTAAATTCACTCCGTTCTGAAACGATAATGCTGGGTTCGGTATTGATCGCGCTAGTTGCCAAGCCGCTTTGCTGTGCGACGAGTATCGCCTCGTCACCTAGCAGTCTGTAGAGGGTTATTCCACCATGCTCGATCAGTGCAGACAAGGTGGCAACCAGTGTGCGCGCAATGAGTTCGCGATCTCTTTGACCTGTCAGTGCCGCTAAGGACTGCAGCGACAGGCTTAGTGTGCTATTGAAGATAGGAAGTAACATGTCGCGTTGCCTTCGAAAAATGGACTACCGAGTATGAATAGTAACATTGACCGATAAACTGTTGCATCGACTGATGCAGTATATTTTGCGACGCGTGCTCTAAATGTTTGCGCAGCGAGGGCAGTGCGGGTCTTTTGTAAAATGACTTTGCCTGAAGCACATATCGAGCGCATTAACGGTCAACAGTCTACTTGATAAGCCAGATTTTATGCCGATCAGTAATTTGAGTGTTTCGGCAGCTTGTATCGTGCCAATGATGCCGGTTAGCGGTGAAAAGATGCCTGTTGTTGCGCAGCGTAAGTCTTCTGATTCTGCATCTTCAGGGAACAGGCAGTTGTAACACGCCGCCTCTGGATCTTTGAAGTCAAACACGGCCGCCTGGCCTGAAAATAGGATGGCGGAACCTGACACGAGCGGCGTACGGTGGGTCAGGCAAGCCTGATTGATGGCGTAACGCGTGGGAAAATTATCGCTGCAATCGAGCACCACGTCGTGGGTTGCGACCAGTTCACTTAATTTCTCAGCATTAGCGCGCTCGGCGACCTGCTGGCAATGCGTATCGGGATTGATGTCCTGTATGGTCGCTGCGGCTGAACTGACTTTAGAGAGGCCAATGCTGGAGGTACGGTGAGCGATCTGGCGTTGCAAGTTGGACAGATCAACCACATCGTCATCACACAATGTGAGGTGCCCGACCCCGCTCGCTGCAAGGTAGAGCGAGGCCGGTGAACCTAGCCCGCCTGCGCCTACAATCAGGACACGGGACGTCAGAAGCCGCTGCTGGCCTTCGATGCCGATTTCGTCGAGTAGTATATGTCTACCGTAACGCTGCAGTTGCAAGTCATTCATGCCGTGACATTACTCGTACTCACGCAATTGAGGTGATTTTCCGGCCGGGTCATGGTTGTGCTGCACGCCGATACCGACAAACACGTCCTTTTCATTTTTCTTCGTGAGGTGGCCGCGAATTTCCATGTTGTGACGCGAGGTATCTTCGCAATAATGAATAATATTGCGCCCGACATGATGAAAAAAACTCTGATCGAGTTGGAATCCTTCCTGCTCGAGGGCATGCTCTAAACCAGCTAGGGTATAGTCTTGCAAATTGTAGTGGATTTGCAGGGCGTGAGCACGAGAGGACTTCGATGCCTTCAGGTTGGGAAGGCCGCTCAAAAGGAGTAGCGCGCGCTCCGCTTGAAAGGCAGGCTCCGTCGCAAACAACAGTTCCCGTGTCTTTTCCATGTCGAAAGGATTGATCATGACGTCTCCTTGGTGTCTTATTTTCCTTGCAGGATTTTCATGCCTTTGAGCAGGTTGAAAGCCTGATTCAACTGATAATCATTTTTTGATCCGTATTCGGCCGGGGGCTGCTTTTCAGTATTTCCCTTAGGCGACGTGTCTGCTTTGACGGTCAACGGGCTCTTGTCTTCAGGTTGCTTGTCATTGGTCAAATGCTTTTCTAGATCGGCTTCACGCAAACGGAACGTATTGTCAGAAGCTGATGTCGAGGGGTCTTCTGCCAGAATGTCCGGCACGATGCCCTTCGCCTGAATCGATCGCCCGCCCGGTGTGTAATAGCGTGCCGTGGTCAGTTTGATGGCCGTATTATTTCCAAGCGGTAGCACCGTCTGTACCGAGCCCTTGCCGAAAGTCTGGGTTCCCATGATGACCCCGCGCTTATGATCTTGCAATGCACCCGCAACTATCTCGGATGCGGATGCTGAACCGCCATTGACCAGCACCACTAAAGGCACGCTCTTGATCGAGGCGGGAATGTTTTTGATGTAATCATTCTTGTTGTTGCCGCGCAGATAGTATTCAGGCGACGCGGTAAGTCGCATCTTCGCATCCTCGGTGCGCCCTTCGGTGTACACCACCAGTGCATCTTTGGCCAGGAAGGCGGCCGACACCGCAACGGCACCATCGAGTAATCCGCCCGGGTCGTTACGTAAATCCAGTACCAACCCGTTCAGTGCACCCTTGTTTTCTTTGACCAGCTTATCCAGCGCGGTGGCCAGATTTTCTCCTGTGTGCTCCTGGAATTGTGTGATGCGAACAAAACCGTAGCCGGGTTCAGCCAGTTTGGCTTTTACACTCTGCACCTTGATTACTGCCCTGACCACGGTAATGGTCAATGGTTTTTGTTCATTTTTACGCAGTATCGTCAAGACGATTTTACTGCCTGGTTTGCCGCGCATGCGTTTGACAGCATCGTTCAACGACAGGCCTTTGACCAGTGCATCATCCAGTTTGAGAATCAGATCGCCGCTTTTAACGCCCGCCTGATAGGCCGGGGTGTCCTCAATAGGCGAGATGACTTTGACCAAACCGTCTTCCATACCGACTTCGATGCCCAATCCGCCGAATTCGCCTTGCGTGCCGACCTGCAAGTCCTTGAAGGCATCCGCATCAAGATAGGCTGAATGCGGGTCAAGTCCATTGAGCATGCCGTTGATGGCTTCGGTGAAGAGTTTTTTATCGCTGACAGGCTCTACATAACTGTTTTTGATATGACCGAACACTTCAGTGAAGGCGCGCAACTCTTCGATGGGGAGCGGAGAAACCAGCGTTTCCTTATCGGCTAGGGCCGCGAAATGCAGGCTGAGTGCAACCCCTGCGACCAATCCAAACCCGACCAATCCCGCTTTTTCCAGACGACGCATAGTATTTCCTTTTATTTTTTAGCCAGCCACTTGGTAGGATCGAGTGGATGACTTTCATGACGCAGTTCAAAGTATAAACCGGAATCCGTATTTCCACCGCTGTTGCCGACGGTTGAGATGGCATCACCGCCGCGAATTTCATCGCCGACCTGTTTGTAGAGCGTTTCATTGTTGCCGTATAAACTCATGTACGCATTGCCGTGATCGACGATGATGAGATTGCCGAATCCTCGCAACCAGTCGGCAAACACGATGCGGCCGGCGGCAACCGCTCTGACCGGTTGACCGTGAGGCGTGCGAATAAATAAGCCCTTCCAGATCACGGTACTGTCGGGACGGGTGGTGCCAAATTGATTGGTGATTTCACCTTTGACGGGCAGAGCCAACTTGCCCAGCAGGTCTGCGAAGGGCTTGCCGTCAAAGCGGCTATCTGGAATATTGGTATTGTGAAACAGCGTCTTGGTCTTAGGTTTTGCGAGCATTTCGGCGATTTTGCTCACCAGACTGGCCAGCCTGTTTTCATCATGCTGCAAACGTGAAATCTCTTTGCGTTGCTGCGCGAGTTGTTTGGAGATTTGACCTAACACCTGTTGCCGGTCTCGCTGGTCCTGCGTTAATTTGTCTTTTTGAGTGGCCTGCTCCAAACGCAGATTAGCCAGCGTTTCGCTTTGGGTGTGAACGGCCGCGGTGACGGTATTGAGTTCCGTGAGATCGTGGCGCAAACTGGCTAGCCAAGTGGCCCGGTTACGCGCAATATATTGAAAGTATTGCAAATCTCGTGCAACTCTGTTCGGGTCCTGATTATCCAGCATCAGTTTGAGATAGTCGTGTTTCCCGCCCAGATATTGCTGATAGAGCAATTTTTCGAGTAAGGCCTGTTGACGTGAGATATGTTGGCCTAATTGTTGGCGTTGTGCTTCGAGGGTGCCTAGTTTTCGATCGGCATCGCGTTGCTGTTCCGATAATTGTGCCAACCGGCGATTGCTGTCGCTGATGGCAAGTTCAGATGCGCGCAAGGCATCAGCCGCCTCGGTTTTGGATTCGCTGGTTTTGCTGATCTCGCTTTGCATCGTGCTGATGCGATGACGCAGGTTCTCCAGTTCCTCCTGCTGGCTGGCCGAAACGTTACCGGCCAGCAAACACAGTATCAGCGCAAATTTCACGAGAGTGTGATCAAACTGTGCCCTGTCATTTCTGCGGGTTGGGACAGTCCCATCATGTACAACAGGCTGGGTGCCAAATCGCGCAGCGAGCCACCCTCTGTCAGCGTGCCGGGGCGACCTACATACAGGAAGGGGACCGGGTTGAGCGTATGCGCGGTATGCGCCTGATGGGTCGTGTTGTCCATCATCTGCTCAGCATTGCCGTGATCCGCTGTCAAGATGACTTCGCCGCCGATGGCCTGCATCGCTTTAACGATGCGCCCGATACACACATCCAGCGTTTCGATCGCCTTGATAGCGGCGTCCATATTGCCGCTGTGTCCCACCATATCGCCATTAGCGTAGTTACAAACGATCAGCGGATACTGCCGGCTCAAAATGGCGGCTTCCAGTTTTTCGGTGACGGTGTACGCGCTCATCTCAGGTTGCAAGTCGTAGGTGGCCACTTTAGGGGAAGGGACCAGAATGCGATCTTCACCCGGATAAGGTTCTTCCTTGCCGCCGCTGAAAAAATAGGTGACGTGGGCGTATTTTTCCGTTTCAGCGATGCGCAACTGTTTCAGGCCGAGGCCGGCGACGTATTCGCCGATGTCGTTGTGGATGGTGTCGGCCGTATAGGCACACGGCAGGGTGAACTCGGAACCGTAGTTGCTGAGCGTGACGTAACTGCCGAACTTGGGCAGGTGCGCGCGCGCAAAGCCGCTAAAGGCTTCATCAGTCAGTGCCCTAGTGATTTCGCGTGCGCGATCGGCTCGGAAATTCATAAAGACGACGACATCACCATCTTGCATGGTGACAGGTGGTTCGCTCTCGGCACAAATTCGGGTGGGTTTGACGAACTCATCCGATTCGTCGCGCGCATAGGCCGCATTCAGACCGCTGAGCGCATCGGTTGCAGAATAGTCGGCTTGTCCTTGGGTCAGTAGTTCATAGGCCGGTTGCACGCGTTCCCAGCGATTATCCCTGTCCATGACATAAAAACGACCAACAATGCTGGCAATTTCCCCGACCCCTAATGCAGCGCATTTGTCCTGCAAGGCCATCAGCGAAGGCGCCGCACTTTTTGGCGGGGTGTCGCGTCCATCTAGAAAAGCGTGTAGATAGATTTTTTTGAGGCCATTTTTAGCCGCCATTTCCAGCATGGCGTGGATGTGGCACTCGTGGCTATGCACGCCACCGGCTGAGAGCAGTCCCATGATGTGCAGGGCGCTGTCATTGTTTTTTGCGACCGAAATGGCATCCAATAACGCGGGATTCGTAAAGAAACTGCCGTCTTCAATGGCGACATCCACACGGCTCAAATCCTGATACACGATGCGTCCTGCGCCGATGTTCAGATGGCCCACTTCAGAATTCCCCATCTGATTGGCGGGCAGTCCAACATGTTTTTCAGAGGCATTAATCAGTGTGTGCGGATAGGTCTGCCACAAGGCATCCCAGTTAGGCTTTTTTGCGGCCAGAATCGCATTGGAGTCGGTATCTTCACGATAGCCGAAGCCATCCAGAATAAGCAATAAGACAGGAGTCGCTTTCATTGGGGTAGAATATTAGACGTTGTTAATTTAATGGGCCTATTTTAACCGAATTGGCCGACGAGCGTGTTATAAGGGATGAGTATGACGAACAGATTAATTGATAAAGAAGAAGATATTCAGCAGGCATCTCAGGCAATCAAGGCCATAGCGCACCCGTTGCGCTTGAAAATTTTGTGTGTGTTAGGCGATCAGGAAATCAGCGTTCAGGATATCGTAGAACATGTCGGCACCTCGCAAAGCAATATCTCCCAGCATTTGGCGATTTTGCGTGACAAGGGGGTGTTATCAACCCGCAAGGAAGCAAATAAGGTGTATTACCGGATTGGTGATTTGCGCACCTTAAAACTCGTCAGTATGATGCGTGAGGTTTTTTGCACTTCGTAGTTTATTGAATTAAAGTAGTTTTTTATAATTTTCTGCCTTTTGGCGCGGGCCCGAAATGGCTGCAAAAATATCCATTTTTGTAGTCTTTAGTATTAGAGATTTATTATATAATAATATGCAAGTTTGGCTGTTGGCATTGATTGGGGCAGCCTGCACTTAAAACGAAGTATTCGTTGTATTTAAAAAACTAACACATTTGAAGGGACGCAAATGGCACGAGTCGTGATTTTAGGGGCGGGGATCGCAGGGCATACCGCGGCCAGGCATTTGAATAAAATGATAGGCCGTCAGCATGAGGTGGTGGTTGTCTCACCGAATGCAAAGTGGAACTGGATACCGTCCAACATCTGGGTGGGCGTTGGACAAATGAAGGAGGAGGAAGTCACCTTCGATTTGGCTGAAGTTTACAAAAAAACGCACGTGAAGTTTCTTCAGGCGCGAGCGCTCTCAATCAGTCCGGCAGGCGATGGCGGGAGTGATAGCCCTTTCGTGATGGTCGAATACACCCATTCTGACAAAGCGGGCGTGACGGAAAAAATCACTTACGACTATCTGATCAATGCCACAGGACCGAAGCTTAATTTTGGCGCGACCGAAGGCTTAGGGCCTGAACACGGTCACACCGTTTCGGTTTGCACGGCAAGTCATGCGATTGAGGCTAATAATAAGCTTCAAGCGACGATCGACGATATGCGTCGGGGCGAGCGGCGCACGATCGTCATCGGTACCGGGCACGGCATGTGCACTTGTCAGGGGGCGGCATTCGAATATATTTACAATGTCGATCATACGCTGCGTGAAGCGGGCGTCCGCCACATGGCGCGCATTGTTTGGCTCAGCAATGAGTATGAGCTGGGCGACTTTGGCATGGGCGGCGTGCATATCAAGCGTGGCGGCTACATCACCAACGGCAAGACCTTTGCCGAATCGCTGATGGTTGAGCGTGGCATCGAGTGGATTACCCGTGCCCACGTTAAAAAAGTCGAAGCTGGCAAAATTCACTATGAAATTCTCGATGGCAGTTTTCACGAGCTGGCATTCGATTTCTCGATGCTGATCCCGCCTTTTGCAGGGGTGGGTCTCAAGGCGTTTGACAAGGCAGGTGACGACATTACAAGTTTAGTCTTTGCGCCGAACGGGTTTATGAAGGTGGATGCCGATTACACCCCGCGCCCTTATCTGGAATGGAGCGCGAGCGACTGGCCGAGAACCTATCAGACGCCGGGTTATGCGAACATCTTTGCGGTCGGTATTGCCTTCGCAACGCCTCATATGATCAGCAAACCGATGCAAAGCGCGAATGGCACGGCGATCAATCCGACCGCACCAAGAACCGGCATGCCTTCAGCTGCAATGGCGATGGCGGTGGCCAAGAGTATCAGCGATATGATCAACGGTGCGCAAAAGCCTACCCATACCGCGTCGATGGCTGAAATGGGTGCCGCGTGCGTCGCGTCAACCGGTTCGCACGTGTTTAAAGGGACCGCAGCGACCATGACAGTTTATCCTGTCGTGCCTGACTTTGAAAAATACCCCGAATACGGTCGTGATCTTGATTTGACCTTTGGTGAAATCGGTCTGGCCGGTCACTGGATGAAGTATTTGCTGCACCATGCTTTTATCTACCAGGCAAAAATGAAACCGGGCTGGTCCTTTATTCCCGACTAATCACGCAATTTTAGGAGTCGTCAATGTCAAACAAAATTACCAACAGAGAGCCTTATCAACAGGCGTATTATCCACCGTCACCCACCGGCCTCACGCGTTACATGAGGACGTCGCTGATTTGGCAGGGTATGCGTTTTATGGTGATCAATTATAAAATTCTCAAGTTGATGGCAAAATCACACCATTAGGATTTGCTGTAAGGTGTTTTCAAGCGGAATAGGTTGAGCTTGTCTTTTACCCAATATATTAGTATATTCTAATATATTGGGTTCGCGAGGATCAGAATGGATGAGGGAGTGGCCGTGAAAAAACTGTGGTTAGTAAGTTTGCTGATGATGGCAACAAGTGCCTATGCGGCCGAGCCTGTGGCGGTGGTCGACTATCGCGAGGTGGCGCAGACTTATCGTGCCGAAGGCATGGTCGAAGCGACCCGGCAATCTACCGTTTCCGCGCAAATTGGCGGTCGGGTGAAGGAAGTCAATTTCGATGTGGGCGATAGCGTCAAAAAAGGCCAGATCATCTTGCGCATCGACGAGCGTGAATCAGCACAAGCACTGGCGGGCAGTCAGGCTCAGGTGCAGCAGGCGCAAGCGAATGCACAAAATGCCAAATTGACCTATGAGCGTTCGCGCCAGTTGCTCGCGCAGAAATTTATCAGTCAGGCTGCACTCGACAAGGCGCAATCCGATTATAAAGTGGCGTTAGCACAAGCGGCGGCAAGCGAGGCGGGGGCTGGACAGGCGAGTCTCGCACACGGCTACACGGCTGTCGTTGCGCCGTATTCCGGCGTCGTGTCGGCGCGGATGGTGGAATTGGGCGAGATGGTGATGCCGGGTAAGCCGTTGATGACAGGTTTTGACCCGTCTGAGATGCGCGTGGTGGTCAGCGTGCCGCAATACAAGATGGGCAATATCGGCGCGCACCCTGAGGCGATGGTCGAAGTGCCCTCTTTAAATCGCTGGATCAAAGCCGATTCGAGCAAAGTGCAACCGGTCGCCGACGCCCGTACGCATAGCACGCAGGTCCGGGTGTATCTTCCTGCCAATGAAGCTGGCTTATACCCGGGAATGTTTGTGCGCGCCCATTTTGTCGTCGGTAAGGTCAAAAAGCTGGTGATTCCTGAAAGCGCGGTGTTGCGTCGCAGCGAGGTGGTTGCCGCTTACGTTGTAGATGACAAGGGTGTGGCCAGTTTGCGCCAGATTCGTGTGGGAGAGACCGCCGCTGAAGGATTGATTGAGGTCTTGTCCGGCTTAAAAGCGGGCGAAAAAGTGGCGCTCAATCCCGTGAAAGCAGGAATGAAGCAGTAATTGATAATGATTGATTATCAATGGTTAACGAGGGGTTGATAGGGATGGGTATTTCAGGACGTATTGCCAGACATTTTTTACACTCGCAGATGACGCCGCTGCTGGCTTTAGTTGCCGTGTTGCTGGGCTTGTTTGCGGTGTTGGTCACGCCGCGCGAGGAAGAGCCGCAGATCAATGTCACGATGGCGAACGTGCTGATCGCTTATCCCGGCGCATCGGCGCAGGATGTGGCGCAAACGGTTGCTACGCCTGCCGAACAGGTGCTCTCGCAAATCGCCGGTGTCGATCATGTGTACTCGGTCGCGCAACCGGGGATGGCGGTGATCACCGTCCAGTTCAAGGTCGGTGAAGCGCACGTCCCCTCCTTGGTTAAGCTGTATGACGTCGTGCATTCCCATTCGGACTGGTTGCCGCAAACGCTGGGCGTCGCTACGCCTATCATTAAGGCAAAAGGCATCGATGACGTGCCTATCGTGGCGTTGACGTTGTGGCGCAATCAGCAGATAGGTGGCGGACTGGAACTCACGCAGGTGGCGCATGCCATTGAATCTGAGTTAAAGCGTGTACCCGGAACACGCGAGGTCTCTACGTTAGGCGGTACGCAGCGTCAGGTGCGGGTGCTGCTGAACCCTGAAAGCCTGAATGCGTATCAGTTGTCCATGCAAGATGTACGCGCTGCGTTGCAATCGGCTAATGTGTCAGGAAATGCCGGGTCGCTGGTGCAGGGCAATCGCGAAGTGATCGTGCAGACGGGTAGTTTTCTGACCGATGCAAATGAAGTGCGGCAATTAGTTGTCGGCGTATCGAACAACAAGCCGGTGTTTTTGCGCGATGTGGCCGATGTGCAGGACGGCGCCGATCAGCCGGGCAGTTATGTCTGGTTGGGTACGGGCCCTGCGGCTGACGACAAAGGCATCAAGGCGCGCGGAGAATTCACTGCCGTCACGGTGGCGATTTCCAAAAAGCCCGGAGCCAATGCGGTGGAGGTGGCCGACGGGTTACTCGCTCGCGTGGCAGAGTTAAAAGGTTCGGTGATTCCTGCCGATGTTGAGGTCAGTACCACGCGCAATTACGGCGAAACGGCCAACGACAAGGCCATGAAGCTGATCAAGAAACTGCTGTTTGCAACGGCGGCCGTTGTCGCGCTGGTTTGGCTGGCCATGGGACGCCGCGAAGCGATGGTGGTGGGTGTTGCTGTGCTGCTGACACTGGCGGCAACGCTGTTTGCATCCTGGGCGTGGGGCTTTACGCTCAACCGCGTCTCGTTATTTGCCTTGATTTTTTCAATCGGTATTCTGGTTGATGACGCGATCGTGGTGGTCGAAAACATTCATCGTCACCGAGCTTTGACCCCTGAGCAACCCTTAGCGCAGATTATTCCCGCTGCAGTCGATGAAGTCGGCAGCCCGACCATACTTGCGACCTTCACGGTGATTGCTGCCTTGTTGCCGATGGCATTTGTCAGCGGTCTGATGGGCCCGTACATGAGCCCGATTCCGATCAACGCCAGCATGGGGATGCTCATTTCGCTCGCGGTGGCCTTTGTCATCACGCCGTGGCTGGTACTGCGATTCTCAGGCTCACATCACGAAGCGGTCAAAGAGGCGGAGGAGTCTGCCATCAGCCGGTTTTTTCACAAGGTATTGAGCCCGTTTCTGAACGGCGAGCAGGGCAAACCCGCGCGTCGCAAGTTATGGCTGGGGATTTTGGCGGGACTCGTGCTGGCCGTTTCGCTCGGGGTGGTGAAGCTGGTGATTTTGAAAATGCTGCCGTTCGACAATAAGTCGGAATTTCAGGTGGTCGTTGATATGCCCACCGGCACGGCGCTCGAGCAAACTAATGCGGTGCTGCACGACATTGGCGCATATCTTGCCACCGTGCCTGAAGTGACCGATTACGAGGCGTATGCGGGGGCGGCGTCCCCGATCAATTTCAACGGACTGGTGCGTCAGTACTATCTGCGCAGTGGTGCTGAGCAAGGCGATGTTCAGGTCAATCTGCGCGATAAGCATCATCGCAGTCGCAGCAGCCATCAGATCGCCACCGCGATGCTCGAACCCATACAGAAAATTGCCGCAAACTGGGGCGCCAAAGTCAAAATCGTCGAAGTGCCGCCAGGGCCGCCTGTGATGTCGCCTATCGTCGCAGAAATCTACGGGCCGGATTACCAAGGCGCGCGCCGTGTTGCGAGTCAGGTACGCGAGCAGTTCGGCAAGACCGAGGGTATCGTCGGTATCGACGATACGGTCACGGAAGCAGCGCCCAAGTTGCAGTTGCATGTCTTGCAAAGCAAGGCGGCCTTGCTGGGCGTTGCGCCACGCGATATTGTCGATGTGATTAGCATGGCCTTGTCGGGTCAGGATGTCGCGTCCTTGCACGACGCGAGTGCTAAATATGCGCCGCCCTTGCGTATCGGCTTGCCGGGTGAATTGCGCAGCAGTATCGAAGAAGTGCTTAAACTCAATGTGCGTGCGCGTGACGGCGTGCTGGTGCCGATCTCTGAAGTGGTGCAGGTGCTGCCGGTTGCGCGTGATTACCCGATCTATCACAAGGATTTGCTGCCGGTGGTGTATGTGTTCGGCGATATGGCGGGGAAAATGGACAGCCCGCTGTATGGCATGTTTGGTATTAACGGTAAGGTCAGCGGTACACCGCTTGCGCAGGGCGGCACGCTGAAAAGTTACTTCTTCAAGACGCCGGGCGATCCTTATGCAGGGTACGCGTTGAAATGGGACGGTGAATGGCAAGTGACATTTGAGACATTCCGCGATATGGGCATTGCCTATGGCGTCGGGCTGATTCTGATCTATTTGCTGGTGGTCGCACAGTTCAAATCCTATCTGGTGCCCCTGATTATTATGGCGCCGATTCCCCTGACCATCATCGGCGTGATGCCAGGTCACGCCTTGCTGGGCTCGCAATACACGGCAACGTCGATGATAGGCATGATTGCGTTAGCGGGCATCATCGTGCGCAATTCGATCTTGCTGGTAGACTTTGTCAACTTGCAACTGGCAGGCGGCATTCCCTTGCAGCAAGCGGTTATTGCCGCCGCCGGTGCGCGTGCCAAGCCGATTGTACTGACAGGCCTAGCGGCGATGCTGGGCGCGTTCTTTATTCTGGATGATCCGATCTTCAACGGGCTGGCCATCTCCTTGATTTTCGGCATTCTCGTCTCCACCTTGCTGACGCTGGTGGTGATTCCGGTGCTTTATTACGCCACGCTGTATAAAAAATTCCAGTAAAATCGTCCAAATTAATTCTTAGGAGCTTTAACGCATGAACGCAGAACGCATTATTCGCATCGTCGCCGGTACTTTTGTCATGTTGTCGCTGGCGCTGGGCGTCGAAGGCAGCCCGATTTTTGTGGCTAAAAATTTCCTGTGGTTTACCGGTTTTGTCGGTCTGAACCTGTTTCAGAGCGGTTTTACCTCGTTCTGCCCGCTCAATAATATTCTTGCCAAGTTCGGGGTTAAAGGCGGTTCTTGCTAATAAACCGGCTGTCTCGTTTTACCTTTGCCCACATGAGTCTGGCGCTTGCCGGACTGATGTGGGTTTTGCCTTTTCTGCATTATCGTCACCAATATCCGCTCACCACGTTTGAGCAGGAGTGGTTAAGTGCGCTGATCGGCGTATTCGCCCTCACCTTGCTGCTAACCCGCGATTATTGGCAAGCACCCAGCCTGCCGCGCATCGTGCAATTGCCCGCAGCCCTGATCGCGCTGGTGTTGCTGCAATCATCCTTGGGGATGATGGCGTATTTCGACCAGTCCTTGCTCTATCTGTTATATCTGCTGTTCGCCCTGTTGCTGATGATGCTGGGTGCGAGGTTGCGCGAGCTATTCGGTCTGGATGTGCTTGCTGCTGTACTCGCGGGATTTTTGCTGGCCGGGGCTGAACTGAGCGCATTGATCGGCGTGTTGCAGCACTATCGCTGGCACAGCTGGTTCGATTCAGTGGTGGTGATGAAAGTCGCCACCGGCGTGTACGGCAATCTTGCGCAGCCCAATCATTTCGCTAATTACATCACGCTGGGGCTGATCTCGCTGGGCTTGCTGTTCGGGCAACGTAATTTGCCGGCAGGTTTCGTGGCGTTGCTCGCCCTGCCGCTGTTGTTCGTCTTGACACTGAGCGGGTCGCGCAGCAGCTGGCTGTATTTATTGTTCATGCTGCTGCTGGCCTGGCGCGGGATGAAGACGCTGCCGCAATTGCGCCCGGTAATGCATTATTGTCTGTTGTTGCTTGCGGGCTTCGCCCTTATGTATGGCCTTGTGCAACTGCCGTTTATGAAAGGGGCGGGCAGCAATTACAATCTATTTGAGCGGGTTGCAGATACCTCATCGGGCGGTATACGTCTGCAACTTTGGCATGAGGCCTGGCTGATCTTCAAACAGTCGCCGTGGCTGGGCGCAGGCTTCGGGCAGTTCGCATGGCAGCATTTTCAACTGGGCCCTGTGTTGCGGCAGGTCAATATTAATGGCTTGTACAACAACGCGCATAGTCTGGTATTTCAGTTGGCGGCTGAGGCGGGGATCGCCGGAGTGTTGGTGTTGTTTGCCGCCCTAGCTGTCTGGCTCAGGGGGTTGCGTACTTACAGCGCCGCGCACTGGTGGGGCTACGCCATGCTGGGTGTGCTGGCCATACACAGCCTGCTCGAATATCCGCTCTGGTATGTCTATTTTTTAGCGGTCGCAGCGCTCCTGCTGGGTATGCTCGATGAGACGCACTACCGTTTGCAGCTGCGCGGGGTGGGGCGTTTGTCGGTTGCGGCCATATTGTTACTGGGTTTGCTGACGCTGGTGCAGCTCAAAAGCGGTTATCAGCTGCTCAAGGATACGCTCGCGATACGACCTGTTTCCGGCAATGTGGCAGCAGCCTTTGAACATACGCGCAACGGTCTGATTCAAGTGCGCAGCGGGGCGTTGTTGTCGCCCTATGCCGATTTGTTCATGGCGGCGTATTTTGAGGTGAGTGACGAAAAACTGGCGGCTAAACTGGCTGTCAATTCGGGCGTGTCGCGATTTATTCCGATTGCGCCGGTGGTCTACCGGCAAGCCTGTTTGCTTGCACAGAACGGGCAGTATGAGGCGGCGCGGCGAGTGTATGAACAGGCGATTTGGGCCTATCCTGCAAATCAGGACGCGCGTGCGCAACTGGTCAAATTAGCCCAGAAAGACCCCGCACACTTTGCCGCTCTGCTAGAATTCGCCCTCAAGACAGAACAGGAGTATGCAAGTGCAATTCATAACAAGTAACTTTTTCCCGATTTCTCTGGCGCTGATGAGCGGCACCATGATTCTCTGGTCGATGCTGGGTAGTCGTGTGCGCGGGATCAAGGACGTGGATACCAATGCCGCGTTGCAACTGATCAACCATAAAAATGCATTTATTCTCGATGTGCGCGAACCGGACGAATTTAAAGCCGGACACATTTTGAATGCGCAACTGATCCCGCTGGGCAAGCTCAAAGAGCGCATCGGCGAACTGGCAAAGTATAAAGACAAGCCGGTGGTGGTGGTTTGCCGCAGCGGCAACCGTTCGGGTAATGCCTGCGTGGCGCTGGGTAAGAACGAATTTACTCAGGCTTATAATCTGGCAGGCGGCATGATGGCGTGGCAAAAAGCCAATCTGCCGACGAAAAAATAATGGCTAAGGTTGTGATGTACACCACCGAGGTGTGCCCCTACTGCATCCGTGCGGAACAGTTGTTGCACCGCAAGGGCGTCACTGAGATAGAAAAAATCCGCGTGGATTTGCAACCCGAATTGCGTATTCACATGGTAGAAATTACCGGGCGGCGCACCGTGCCGCAAATTTTCATCAACGAGCAACATGTCGGCGGTTTCGATGATCTGGCGGCGCTGGAACAGGCGGGCTCATTAACGGCATTACTGGCAAATTAACTTTAAGGATAAAACATGACTGACGCTGAAAATACCCAACCCGTGTTCAATATGGACAAAATCTATGTGAAGGATTTGTCTCTGGAAATCCCTCACGCGCCACAGATTTTTCTGGAACGCGACAATCCGCAAATTGAAGTGCAATTGCATACGTCAGCCGAAGGCGTGGATGAGGGTGTGTTCGAAGTCAATGTCACCGCAACCGTCACGGCTAAAGTGGGCGAAAAAGTCATGTTCCTGATCGAAGCGAAGCAGGCCGGAATTTTCACCCTGCGCAATTTGCCGGAAGCCGAAATGGAACCGGTGCTGGCTGTGATGTGCCCGAATATCCTGTTCCCGTACTTGCGTGAAGTGGTCTCTGACGTTGCCGTGCGTGCCGGTTTCGCGCCGGTCATGTTGAATCCGATCAATTTTGACGTGTTGTATCAGCAGCAAAAGCAACAACAGGCTGAAGCGGCAGCGGCAACAACACACTAATGCGCTACCCCGCCGTTTTGCGTCTGGCCTTGTTCTGCACAGTGTTGTGTGGAGCGAGCGCGGCGCAAGCGGTTGACTATGTTTCGGTCGGCGAAGCGAGTGCGATTTTGTACGATGCGCCGTCGCTCAAGGCGAAAAAGCTGTTCGTTGTGAGCCGTTATATGCCGTTTGAATCCATCGTAACGTTGGATAACTGGGTCAAGGTGCGTGACCGGACCGGCGGCTTGTATTGGCTGGAAAAGCATACGTTGACTAGCAAAAAATATGTGGTCGCGATCAATCCTTTGGTAGATGTCCGTGCGGAACCTGATGAGGGCGCCGCACGGGTGTGTCAGGTTCGTGCTCAGGTGGTGCTGGAGTGGATAGAAACGACTGGCACCGGTTGGATCAAAGTGCGACACAAGGATGGCGAAACGGGCTTTGCTCGCAGCAGTGAGGTCTGGGGCGAATGAACATTACCGTCATGGGGGCCGGTGCCTGGGGGACGGCGCTCGCCATCAGTCTTGCCGGTCAGCATCGTGTGACGCTTTGGGCGCGTGATGCAGCACAAGTGGCAGCTATGCGGGCATCACGCTGTAACGTGCGTTATCTGCCTGATGTGGCCTTACCTGATTCGTTGCAGTTGTGTGACGATTTTGCAGCGTCGCTCTCAGGTGCGGAACTCGTGATTTTATCCGCGCCAACGGCCGCGTTGCGCGAATCGCTCATCCGTCTGGCACATGCAAATTTATCCTGTGGTGTCATCTGGCTGTGTAAGGGCTTTGAGCCGGAAACGGCCTTGCTGCCCCATCAAGTGGCCGAACAAATTCTGCCCTGCGGCACGCCTTACGGCGTCTTGTCGGGCCCCAGCTTTGCACTGGAAGTCGCGCGCGGGCTGCCGAGTGCGCTGGTGCTGGCATCGAGCGATGAATCGTTTGCTCAGCGCACGGCGCAGGCACTGCACCATGCCAGACTGCGCGTGTATGCCAGTCGCGATGTGGTGGGCGTCGAGGTGGGCGGTGCGGTTAAGAACGTGATGGCGATCGCGGCAGGTGTGTGTGACGGCATGCAATTGGGCAACAATGCGCGCGCAGCCTTAATGACCCGCGGGCTGGCCGAAATTGCCAGGCTGGGGCTCAAGCTGGGCGGGCTGCCTGAGACGCTGAGCGGATTATCGGGTGCGGGGGATTTGATCCTGACTTGCACCGGTGATTTGTCACGTAATCGCCGAGTCGGTCTGATGCTGGCGCAGGGAAAAACGCTCGAAGAGATCTTGCAGCAGTTGGGCCATGTCGCCGAAGGCGTGTATGCCGCGCGTGAAGTGCACCGCCTAGCCGGGAATCTGGGCGTGGATATGCCAATTAGTGACGCGGTTTATCGCGTGCTGTACGAGCATATTCCGGTCGCGCAGATGGTCGCCAGTTTGCTCAATCGCACGGCCAGTCTTGAATTTAGCCAGTAAGTTTCGCCGCGCCGCCAAAATCGCATTGACGCCAGGCTTCGAAAACTGCCACCGCCACGGTGTTGGATAGGTTCAGGCTGCGGTTGTCCGGCAGCATAGGCAGTCGCACGCGCTGTGTTGCCGTCAATTGGTTTAACACGTCGGCGGGCAGCCCCCGGCTCTCCGGCCCGAACAAAAATGCGTCCCCTAGCTGATAGTGCATCTCGTGAAACGGCTGTGAGCCTTTGGTGGTCAGCGCGAAAATACGCCCCGCGTCGAATGCCGATAAACAGTCTTCCAGTTGTTCGTAGACACGCAGGCTGGAAAATTCGTGGTAATCGAGGCCGGCACGAATCAACTGCTTGTCCTCCAGAGTAAAGCCCAGCGGTTTGATCAGGTGCAACTGGCAGCCCGTATTGGCGCATAACCGGATAATATTGCCCGTGTTAGGCGGAATTTCCGGCTGGTAGAGAATTACATGGAACATAAATTGTCGTTAAGTCTTGTCAGTGAAGGGAAAAAAGGCTAACTTCCGCCAGCGTAGGTTTAGTTTCAATCATTCAGGGAAGAATTATGGCGCGTCCGGAGAAAGTTCGCATCGGCGATTTGCTGGTGAACGAGCAACTGATCTCATCTGATCAGTTAAAAGCGGCACTAGATGAGCAAAAACGCACGGGACGCAAGCTCGGGCGCGTACTGGTCGACAACGGTTTCGTCACGGAAGAGAAAATATCCGAGGCACTCGCCAAACAGCTCCATGTTCCCTATATCAACCTGAAGTATTACAACATCAATATCGAGCAGGTGCGCAAGCTGCCGGAAAATCAGGCGCGGCGCTTCCGTGCGATTGTGCTCGAAGATCGCAACGGCGTGTTGCTGGTAGGGATGGCCGATCCGACCGATTTGTTCGCCTTCGATGAAATCACCCGTATCGTCAAATGCGATATCGATGTCGCCGTGGTGACTGAAGGTCAGTTGCTTGAATCGATTGATCGCGGCTACCGGCGTACCGATGAAATCTCCGGATTAGCTCACGAGCTCAGTGAAGAGCTGGGCGACAGTTATGTGGACTTCGGTTCGATGACCAGCACGGTGGGCAGTGAAGAAGCGCCGGTGGTGAAATTGTTGCAGACCATGTTCGATGATGCCACGCAGATACGCGCGTCCGATATTCACATCGAGCCGCAAGAAGGCAAGCTGATGATCCGTTTTCGTATCGACGGCGCGCTGCATTTACAAACCGAAGCGCACAACAAGATCGCGCCGGCACTGGTGCTGCGACTGAAGTTGATGTCGGGTCTGGATATCTCCGAAAAACGTCTGCCGCAGGATGGTCGCTTTCACGTGCGGGTGCGTGACCAGGGGGTGGATGTGCGTATTGCAACCTGTCCTACCCAGTACGGTGAGGCGGTGGTCATGCGGCTGTTGCGTCAGGACGGCGGGATGGTGGGTCTTGATAAACTGGGCATGCCGCCTGATATGTTGCAGCGTTTTCGCGCCATCTTAAAACGCAGTAACGGCATGATCCTGGTCACCGGCCCTACGGGGAGCGGGAAGACCACGACGCTTTACTCCGCGCTGTCTGAACTCAATACGATCGACATGAAGTTGCTCACCGTTGAAGATCCGGTGGAATATCGGCTGCCGGGGATCAATCAGGTGCAGGTGAATGAAAAAATCGGACTGACCTTTTCCTCGGTGTTGCGCTCGGCGCTGCGTCAGGATCCCGATGTGATACTGGTCGGTGAAATGCGCGATGCGGAGACGGCACAGATTGGTTTGCGCGCGGCGATGACGGGCCATCTGGTGTTATCCACGCTGCATACCCGCGATGCGGCAGGGACCTTGTTCCGTCTGGTCGATATGGGGATCCAGCGTTTCATGGTGGCGTCCTCCGTGCAGGCGGTGATCGCGCAGCGACTGTTGCGCCGCATTTGCGAGAGTTGCAGCGAGAGTTATACGCCGACTCCTCAGGAGCACGAGTGGCTGGAAGTGGAAGGCGTGGGCATCGAAAAGCGCACTCGCCTGATGCACGGACGGGGCTGCTCGCACTGCAACGGTACCGGTTATCACGGCCGGATGGGGGTGTATGAGATGCTGGAGATGGGGCGAGAGATGGTTGAAGCGGCCGCTCACGACAGTGTCGGACACTTCATGACGGTTGCCGCCGAACACATGCGCGGGAAAACCCTGGTCGATCACGCATTGCAGCAGATGCTGCAGGGGCGTACCTCGGTGTCCGAAGTGATGCGTATCAGCAATCAGGTTGAAGAGTAGCCGTGGCCGCTTTTACCTATAAAGGCCGCAATGCGCAAGGCCGGATGGTGGAAGGCTCGCTGGACGGCGATGGCAGCGGTGCGATCGCTGATCAGTTGAGCGGGATGGGCATTATTCCCATCGACATCAAGCCTTCTGTGGGTAAGAGCGCAGGTACAGTGCAGGCGCCGGGCTGGTGGCGTCGCATGAATCAGCCGCCCATCACGCCGATGGATTTGATGCTGTTCAGTCGTCAGATGTACACGCTGCTCAAGGCGGGCGTGCCGATTTTGCGGGCGCTGGCCGGATTGCAGGAGTCGACGAAGAATACGTCGTTTGCCGCGATGCTGCAGGATGTGCGGGATAGCTTAGATAGCGGGCGCGAACTCAGCGCGGCGTTGCGTAGCCATCCCAAGGTGTTTTCGATGTTTTATGTCAGTATGGTGCAGGTCGGTGAAATGACAGGTATGCTCGATCAGACCTTTATTCGGCTGTATGCCTATCTGGATTTTGAGCGCGATATGAAAGAGCGCATCACGACCGCCTTGCGTTATCCTTCTTTTGTGGTGATTGCGATGGGCATTGCGATCGTGATTATCAATCTGTTTGTGATTCCGACCTTCGCCAAGGTCTATGCCGGTTTTCATGCTGAACTGCCCGCGATCACTAAACTGTTGCTGGGGTTTTCGGCATTTATGGTGAGCTATTGGTGGGTGATGATGCTGGCGCTGGCGGGGATGGTGATCGGCTTTCGCTATTACACCAACACACCGACCGGTCGTTATAACTGGGATCGCTACAAGTTAAAACTCCCGATCGTCGGGCCGATTATTTTCAAAGCGACCTTGTCGCGTTTTGCGCGCAGTCTGGCGCTCACGTTCAAGAGCGGGATGCCAATCCTTCAAGGGATGAATGTCGTCGGCATGGTGGTGGATAACGAATTTATGCGCAGCCGAATCGAAGCGATGCGGGAAGGCATCGAGCGCGGCGAAAGCATCTTGCGTACGGCTGTGGCCGCCGGTGTGTTTAACCCGATCGTGCTGCAAATGATTGCGGTCGGCGAAGAGACGGGGGATTTGGACGGATTGATGGCTGAAGTGGCCGACATGTACGAGCAGGAAGTCAAATATGAAGTCTCGACGCTAAGTTCCAAGATCGAGCCTATTTTGATTGTCTCGCTGGGCGCGCTGGTATTGGTGCTTGCGCTAGGTGTTTTCCTGCCGATGTGGGATCTGGGAAAAGCGGCAATGCATTAAAAAACAGGAATCAGGATTGAGGATTGAGGATGCAGGAATTATGTATAATTGCGTGCACTATTAGGAGGCTCGTTTAATGCGTCAATATCACCGTATACAAAAGCAGTTTTACCGCATCTGTCTCGTGTCGGAGCGAGATTCTCAGACGCTGGCGCTGGTGCCAGACGTTGAAAATGCCTACATGATTGTCCAGTTGCTCAAAGAGTCGCAGCGGCTTCGTGAAGGTCAGCGCATCGTCTCGTTTCCGTCGGTGTTAAGGCCGGATCCGGATGCGTCGAGTGAAAAGCTTGACAATGTCTCTATCGTGACCAGTGCGGATGATGTGACTTAAGCGCCAAATTTTTCTAGCATCATTTGATAATTTCGGGATGGCAGTTGTCGGCGCATCGTATTTCCCTTATAGTTCGCAAAGTCTGACAAAAAAGTCGGCCAAGGGCAGGCAAGCGCATAAATAACTACGAGGTTTTGCCTCGACTAATCAGGAGCGTAACAATGAAGAAGCAAGCAGGTTTTACACTGATCGAACTGGTAATGGTGATTGTTATTCTGGGTATTTTGGCAGCCGTTGCTGTGCCTAAATTTGTCAATCTGTCGACCGATGCGCGTAAAGCGACTCTGGCGAGTGCTGAAGGCGCGATTCGTTCCGCCGCCAATATGACTCACAGTGCGTCGCTGGCAGGTTCTATGGCGGCTGCAAGTAGTGTTACCGCAGAAGGGACCACCGTTACGATGGTTCAGTACTATCCTGCTGCTGCCAGCATTGCAACTGTAGCCGGGTTGGGATCAGGTTACACTGTGACCACATCAGGTACCACGACGACGATACAGGTAACGGGCGCGACAACGCCTGCTTCATGCCAAGTCACTTATACGGAAGCTGCCGTAGGTGCTGCACCGACCATTACGCCGACAAACTCTGGCTGTTAAGCAGTTCAGTAGTGCCGTGTGTTAAAACAGGGGAGCTTGCTCCCCTGTTTTATTAAGGGTCGTCTTAAAAAATAAAGCCGCAATCGGGTTGATGAATATCAATGTTTAAACCTATCTTGTCCAAAGGCTTTACGCTGATCGAATTGGTCATGGTGATGGTGATCGTCGGCGTTCTGGGCGCGGTGGCTGCACCGCGGTTTTTCGGCACCAATGTCTTTCAGTCGCGCGGCTTTGCCGATCAGCTCAAGGCGACGATAAGCTATGCTCAAAAAGCAGCCATAGCGCAAAATCATTTCGTTTGTGTGACGTTTACAAGCAACTGCGTTGAACTGACAATCGGTGCGACGAGTGCGTGTGATACCGAGTTGAAACGAATTTTTGATGTCGCAACTAGTTTTGATGGCATAAAACCACCACCTTCTTGCATTACAAATTCGAGTATTGTTTATTTCATCAAAGTCCCTTCGGGCGTTACTTTTACAACAACTCCAACGTCTTTTTATTTTGATACGCTAGGTCGTCCGAGTTTTATGACGGCGCAAAGCATTGCAGTCAGTGGCTATGCCACGCCGGTCATCGTAGAGGCGGAAACAGGCTATGTTCACTAAAGCCGGATTGAGGAGCGAGGAGCGAGTCGGGGGTTTCTCAATCCTGAATTCTCAGTCAGGTGCGAGCCTGATTGAGTTGATTATGTTCATCGTGATTGTCAGTTCGGCGCTGGCCGGGATTATGGTAGTGATGAATCAAACCAGCAAAGGCAGCGCAGATCCCATGCTTCGCAAGCAGGCGATGGCTGTAGCCTATTCGCTGCTCGAAGAGATTGAGTTGCAGGATTTTATTCCGGCGTCAGGCGTGCCGAGCTCCCCTGTAACGCTAGCGAATCGTACCTCAACTCACATAGTCAGCGATTACAATGGTTTTTCCATGGCGGGTATCTATTCGCTCTCCGCATCTTCGGTGCTGCCAAATTACAATGCCAGTGTTCTTGTGGCGCCTGCCGCATTGGGTAGTATTGCGGCTGCAAGTGCGGTGAAGATTTCGGTGACCGTGACAGGCCCGAATAATACGACGGTGGTTGCGACCGGCTACAGGGCGGCTAATGACCCAAAATAAACTTACCGTTCAATCCCAACACACTTCGTCGGGCTTTACCTTGGTCGAGTTGGTGATGGTGATCGTGATTACCGGCATTATCGGTAGCATGGTATCGGTGTTTCTCAAGTGGCCGGTGCAACAATACATGGATGTGGCGCGCCGCGCTGAATTGACGGGCATTGCAGATACTGCGCTCTACCGGTTGGCTGCTGACGTCAGTGCGGCGGTGCCGAATAGTATTCGTCAACAAAATCAGTTGTCTTTTGAGTTTGTGCCGGTCAAAGATGGCGGTAGGTACCTGTTTGATTCGACGGGTGCGGCATCGCCTGTTGGTGATCCATTGACGTTTGATGGAATAGATAAGACGTTTGATGTAATTGGGCCGGCGAATATTGTCGTCGGGGATTCGATCCTAATTGGCAGCACGAGTTCGTCGGGTAATTTTCCATACGACACAGGGGCTTCAGGTGTGCTTCGTTCGGTATCTGCAGTCGCGGGAGCTAATGTGACCCTTGCTTCAGGGTTGAGTTATGCCTATCCGCCGTATCGATATACTGTTGTGGAGGCATCTCAGAAGGCCGTGACCTATTCCTGTGAAGGCGTGGGGCTGTTAGATGGCAAGGGGTTGGGGAGTTTGGTGAGGTATTGGGGGTACGGGTTTAATAAGGTACAGGTTTTACCTGCAGCGTTGCCGTTAAATACTCAGCACGCGATACTGGCTGACAAGGTGAGCGGGTGCGTAATTAACTATAATACTATTCAGTCTCCTGATGGATCGCCGTCGAGATTAGGCGTATTGGAGGTAACCCTGACGCTGACTTCTGCACGCGAGGGCAAGCCCGAGAGTATTACCTTGTATCAGGAAATTCACGTGGTCAATGCACTATGAAAAAACTGCAAGCAGGTTTTTCTCTGGTTACTGCCATTTTTCTGCTGGTGGTGATTGCTACGCTGGGCACTTTTGCGGTGACGTTGTCGACTACGCAGAATCAGAGTCAGGCAATGGACGCCCTGGGTGCGAGCGGCTATCAGGCGGCGCTGGCCGGGGTGGAATGGGCGGCCTATCAAGTGTCAATCAGTGCTTCTAATGCTGCAAGTCCTGTGCCGTGTTCGACGAGCTTTTCACCCGGTGCGCTGGCCGGCAATTTGGCGCTGTTTACCGTGACCGTCAATTGCGCTGCATCATCAGTGGTGGAAGGCAGCACAACCTATTGGCTCTACTCTGTTTCATCGGTTGCCCAAACCACAGGCAATCCTGGTGATGTGAATTACGTGGAGCAAATCGCCACGGCCAAGTTGGGAAAATAGCGGTTATGATAGCGGCCATTGGATTTTCCTTCGCTGTAAATGAAAGTCGTTGCAACAGGAGCAATCATGGGTCTACCACAAGTACAAACGAAATTCAGTGCACAGGAGTATCTGGCCTGGGAGTCTGAACAACTGAATAAGCATGAATACGTGGCGGGAGAGGTGTTCGCCATGGGCGGCGCCAGGCAGGCGCATGTGATTGTTACGCTTAATTTGGGCAGTGCCTTGCGAGAACATTTGCGCGGTACGCCTTGCCGGCCTTTGATTGCCGACATGAAATTGAATGTGCAGGCGATAGATGCTTATTATTATCCCGATGTGATGGTGACCTGTCATGACGCGGATAAAGTTGCCGAACTTTATATTGAACATCCCAAGCTCATCATTGAGATACTTTCTGATTCCACCGCTTTATACGATCGTGGCGCAAAGTTTGCCGCTTATCGCAAAATCGAGAGCCTGGAAGAATACGTGCTAGTTGATGTGGATCGCAAGGGAGTGGAAAGTTTTCGCCGACAAGCTGACGGGCGCTGGTTGCTGCGTGATTTTGCGGAGGAAGATCGCTGCGTGTTCGAATCGGTGGCGTTGACGATGACGATGGCGCGTATTTTTGAAGATGCTTAAACCTAAATGCCGTCGTTGTTCACGAAATGTTTCTCGCAGGGATGCTGCTGAAGGCAATAACTCGCAAAGGCACTAAAAACACGCACAAATTTATGCGGTTATATTTAATCAGGGTTGCGCTGCGGCGGTAAAGAGCAGGAAATTCTAATGCATTGATTTGTTACGTTAATCTGTGCTTTTTGTAGAATGAAAATTTTTCAAGCTTAAATAAGCGAAGAGGCTGCATCGTGCTGCAAGCGGAGTGAAAATGAATAAATTAATCAGGCAGTTGGTGTGGGTGCTGGCGGGATTGCTGCTCTCGGTGAGTGCACAGGCGGCGACTTGTGCCAGCAGGGCCAATGGTATGTGGGGCAGCACGGCGACCTGGAGTTGTGGAAAAGTGCCGGCGAGCACCGATACCATCGTGCTGGCCTCTCCCTTTGCGGTCACATTGGATGCGCTTTATACCTCGTCATCACTGACGATTTATACCGGTGCGACACTGGTCGATGCCGGAAAAACGTTGACGCTCACAGGTACGCTGGCTAACAACGGCACGATTTCCGGCACGGGCATCATGGATGTCACGGGCGCTGCAGCGGTGATTTCCGGCAGCGGTGCGTATTCTGGCACTAAACTCTACACATCAGGCACCGGCCCGCAAATTGCGGCAGGGGCTATTCTTAATTTTTCCGGTACATCGCGATTTTATACCGGACGTAATGCGGCGGGAACTGTGGCCGGTTCGGTGTTGACCATCAATGGCACCATCAATTCGACGATCGCCACTGCGACAACGACTTTCTTTCGTTTTTATGCCAACAGCACCGTGATCGGTACAACCGGCGTGATTAATGCCAGCGTGTCTGCGGCAAGTTTTAATGCGGCTACGACGAAAGTCACCAATAACGGCAGTGTCAGTCTTAATAAAATCACGCAAAACGCGACGACCAATGCGTGGACGCAGGGGGTGAATTCGAGTCTGACCGTGACGGCGACCTCCACCGTAGGGGTGCTAACCGCATCGGCCACCGGCAATACCGTCACCTATACCTCGCCTGCCGTACCGATTTCGTCGCTCAACAAGACTTATTACAACCTGGCGGGAACCGGTGTGATCTGTCCGCACGGATTTACCGTGTTGGGTAGCAATCCTTGCGTGACCAAAGTGGGTGCAGGTTCTGTGACCTCCAGCCCGACTGCGTGCACCAATTTGACGGGTGTCGGGACGGTGGCGTGGAGCAATCCGGGGAATGCGCTGGTGTCAGATACGGCTTATTCCACGGCTGGAAACGTCATTAGAAACATCACGACCAACTATCTGAAATGCACAGGTTTCAATTTTGCCGCGATTCCGACCGGGGCTGCGATCAGCGGGATTACTGTATATGTGACGCGCAAGACCAGCGGCGGCACGATACGCGACGCCTTTGTCTATCTGGTTAAGGCCGGTGCCCTCAGTACGACACTGAACGCGGCAACGACGACCAATTACACGACCGCCGATGTGGCTGAAATGCATGGCAGTATGACCAGTCTGTGGGGGAAGACCTGGACGGATGCAGACTTGAAATTGTCGACCTTCGGGGTGGCTTTTGCGGCAAAGAATGCCAGCACGACTTCCAATACCAATCAGACGGTATCGGTGAATTTTATTCAGGTGCGGGTCGATTATGCGGCGACCAGCGTGGATCATGTCTCTGTGGCTACTGCCAACGTCGGATCGACCTGCACGATTTCTAATGTGACGATTACGCCGCACACGGCGGCACACGGCGCGCCGACCGGCGGTGGCGGCACGATTAAACTCACCACCTCGAGCGGTAAGGGGGACTGGAGTATCGTCTCCGGCACGGGAACATTATCGAATGGCACGGCCAACGACGGGGTGGCAACTTACACTTATGCAGCAGGTGAGAAGGCCGCGACCCTGGGGCTGATGCATACGAGTTCGGGGACGATCACCCTCGGTGTATCAGATAATGCGACGGGTAGTTCACTGGTTGCCAGTACGCCGGCAGCAGAACTAGCCAATACCATCATATTTGCAGGTGGTGGTTTTACGGTGACGAATGCCGCCGGCGTGGCGCTGAGCAACATGGATCAGATCTCGGGCACGACCTCGCCGGTTTATTATTTGAAGGCCACCAGTGCGACCTGCGGTAATGCCTTTACTAATATCGCGAAAAGCGTGGACGTCGCTTTCGAGTGTCTGGATCCTTTAACCTGTCAGAGTCCGGTGGTGACGATCAATGCTTACAATGCCGCAGGAACCGCTGTGGCCTCCAGCACGGCATTGACCACCGGTTTGCCCAACGGGTCTGATCCTGCGACGGCAACCACTTATAAGGCTATCTCATTGAATTTTAATGCAAATTCTCTGGCTCCTTTTACGTTGAGCTATCCTGACGTCGGCAGCATTACGCTGTATTTACGCTATACCCCGTCGAGCATCATCAGTGAAAGTATCCCGTTCGTGGTCAAACCGGCGGGCTTTGTCGTATCGAATATCAAACGCGTGCGCGATAATTTTGCCAATCCTGGGGCGGCCAATGCGACGGGGACTGGGTTTATCAAATCAGGCGAAGCTTTTTCGGTGACAGTCACCGCTGTAAATGCGCTGGGAGCGGCAACGCCTAATTACGGCCATGAAGTCACGCCCGAGCACGTGAAACTCTCCACCGCGCTGGTGTCGCCGGTAGGCGGCAACAATATTGCGATTACCTGTTCGGACCCCACTAGTTTGACGGCCTGCGATATGACGGGTGTGGAATTTCCTACCTTCGGCGCATTTACCGGCGGGGTGGCGGTAGGAAATAATTTCGCCTGGGATGAAGTCGGGGTGATTACGGTGACGCCGCATGTGGGCGACTCCGATTATCTGGGGGTGGGTGAGGTGGTCGGCACGACATCCGGCAATATCGGGCGCTTTACGCTGGCGAAATTCGCCCTGCAAAATCCTCTGTTGGACAATCGAACGGATATTTGCAACGGCGGCTTGCTGAACGCTAACATTTTGATACCGTGCCCGGCTTATACCTACATGGGCGAACAGATCGATGCCTCGTTCATTTTAGTGCCGGTGAGTATGGACGGCGTGCCGTCGCAGAACTATCAGAACTCGACTACGCCTGCGAATAATTATGCCAAACTCGATCCTTCCATTTTTGCTAATCTGAACCTCGCGGCGATCGATTCGACGACTGCAACGCCAAGTTATTTGACATCGCGTATCAGCAATGCCGGTATGCCGGTGGTGACCTGTGCTACCAGTCCCTGTTTCTCGCAACCGGGTGGTGCGGGCTCTCAGGCGCAGGCCGATATTAACGTGCCTTTCACGTTCAGTCGCGGGACGACAGCCGACGGTGTTTATAACGCGGTCGATATCGGCATTGCGCCGCTCGACAGCGATGGCGCGGCGGTCGAGGCAGTTGTCGGTACCGTCTGCAATAATCCAACTGTGGCGGCCTGTTATGACCTGGATACAGATGCGGTGGCAGGCAATGATCACGCGCTGCTCGGGACGACGGAATTTCGCTACGGCCGCAGCCGGATTTCCAATGCCTATGGCTCGGAATTGCTGGCGCTCTCGCTGCCGGTTTACATTGAATATTGGGATGGCACTTCCTATGTGTCCAGTGCGGATGACAGCATTTCCGCGTTAACCCTCGCGCTTAGTAACTATCAACTTAATCTCAGCGCTGGTAAAACCACGGTGACCAATCCTGTGATCAGCAACGGTTTAGGTGCGATCGGCCTCTCGGCACCCGGGATGGGCGGCAACGGCAGCGTCGATATCAGTCTTAGCTCGCCGGCGTATCTTCCGGGTAGCGCGCGTGCGACATTTGGCGTGTATGGCGGGAATCCGGTGTTCATTTATCGCGGAAGACGCGGGCGTTGAGGCGAATTAGGCCTGTAATACAGAATATATGCGGATAATCATTGACAACAGGCACTTGCTAAACTAACTTCGCGTACTTATGAAGATTCCGTCTATATCATCGTTACTCAAAGCCAAGCCGCGCGATGCCGGTTGGCTGGCGGTCGGGCTGACTGCGCACGGTGTTTTTTTGATTCAATTGTCATTTGATGCCGAAATTCCTCGTGTGCTGCGATGTGAATATCATGAAAATACCGCCGTTACGGTAGCTTATCTGGAGCGGCTGAAACGGGAATCTGAGTTGGGGAGTGAGGCATGCACAACGTTGCTCGCCGCCGGAGAGTACCAGATCATGCTGATGGAAGCGCCCACGGTGCCAGACAATGAGTTGAAAACGGCAATGCGCTGGAAAATCAAGGATAGCCTGACTTACCCGGTCGATGAGGCCGCGGTGGACGTGTTGCGCATTCCGGTCAATAAAAATCGTCCCGAGCATAGCCAATCCCTGTTTGCGATCGCCGCTCACAATGAGGTGATTAAAAAGCGCATGGCCTTGTTTGAACAGGCCAAATTGGCCTTGAGTATTATTGAAATTCCCGAGACGGCGCAGCGCAACGTGGCGCGTTTATTTGAACAGCCGGATCGTGCGCTGGCGCTACTGGCGTTCGACGAACAGGGGGGCTTGCTGACCTTCACGGCTGATGGCGAGTTGTATTTATCCCGTCGCATCGAGATCACGCTGCCTCAGTTGCGTGATGCCAATGCAACGCTGCGCGAACAGTATCGCGACCGCGTTGAGTTGGAACTGCAGCGCTCACTCGATTACTTCGATCGGCAGTTCAATCATTTGTCGTTAAGCCGTATCTTGCTCAGTGCGCCGGACGATTCAGGTCTGTTGGGCTATTTAATATCAACCGTGGGCATGACAGTGGAAGGCGTCGATTTGTCGCAGGTGCTCGATATCAGCGCCGTGCCAGCCTTGGCTGACAGTGAGTTCGCAGCAATGGTACTGCCAACATTAGGTGCCGCTTTGCGGCAGGAGCGACGCGCCTGATGAGCCAGCAGATCAATTTATTCAATCCTGAATTTCTCAAGCAGGAAACGCATTTTACTCTGGTAACCATGTTGCAGGGGTTGGCGGCCATTTTTGTTGGTGCGCTAATCTTGTATGGCTATGCGCTGTATCAGGTGCGTGAGTTGGATAAGCAGGCTGCGCAAGTGCTGGTGAGGCTCAATGCCGAACAGAGCGCGCTGGCAGGTTATTCAGCCGGATTCTCTCCGCAGAAAAACAATGAGTTACTCCAAAACGAATTGCTGCAACTGGAGAAAAAGGCCGGGGAAGTCAAATCGCTGACAGACACGCTGCGTGAAGGTCAGGTGAGCAATACCACGGGGTTTTCAGACTACCTGCGGGCCTTCTCGCGTCAGGTGGTGCCGGGGTTATGGTTGACGGGGTTTAAGGTGAGTGCGGCTGAAATTACCTTGAGTGGCGGCGCACTCGCGCCCGAATCGGTGCCCGCCTATATCCAAAAACTCAGTCATGAAAGCATCATGCACGGGAAAAGTTTTTCGAATTTGCAAATCCAGCCGGCCAAAGATGCCAAGCATTTGGAATTTACCTTGTTTACCGCGCCGGACAGCCAGCCATGAAACCGTATTGGGAATTGATCTGCACTAAAATTGACGCGATGTCGACGCGCGAGCGGGCCATGATCTTCGCAACGGCGGTGTGTGTGCTGATTTTGCTCTTGAATGCGCTGCTGCTCGATCCCTTGCTGGTCAAACAAAAAGCCATTTCCATGAAAATGGCGCAGCAGGAGCAGGAGGCGCAAAATTTGCAACAAGCCATCAAGGCGATCTTGCAAGCGCGGCAGGACGATCAGCATTCACCGTTGCGTGTTCGTATTAGCGAGTTAAAAGGACAGGTTCAGGAAAATGAACGTTTTCTTAAAGAGCGCAGTGCGAGATTGGTTGAGCCCGGCAAGATGGCTGAGCTGCTCGAGCAGGTATTGAGCCGTAACGATAAATTACAATTAATTGAATTGAAGACGCTGCCGCTGAGCTTGTTGCTGGAACAAAAAGCAGATGGAAAAACACCGGCGGCAGCGCCAGTTTATAAACACGGCGTACAAATTTCTGTGCGCGGCGGCTATCTGGATTTACTGCGCTACTTGACGGCACTGGAAAAATTGCCGATCCAGATGTTCTGGGGTGAGGTGAGTTTGTCGGTGGATAAACATCCGGATTCGCTGCTGACCCTGACGGTATATACGCTGAGTCTGGATAAAACATGGTTGACGGTATGAAGAACAGTCGTCAGTCATTAGTCGTTAGTCGCGAGTGGGGTCGGGTGCGTTTTCTATTCGCGGTTGCCGGGTTTTTGTTGCCGGTTTTCTGTTGTGCAGAGGAACTGGCTGATCCGACTCGTCCGCCGCTCAGTGTGTCGGCACCCGTTGATGAAGCGGTGCCCGTTGAGGTCAAAACGGAACCGGGTTTGCAATCCATCATTATTGCAAAAAATCACCGCGCGGCGATCATCGACGGACAGCTCATTGAGCTCGGCGGACCCGTGGGGGATGCGCGATTGATCGAAGTGAATGCAATGAATGTGGTGTTAAAAACGCGTAAAGGGCGGCAGGTGCTGATGCTGTTTCCTGATGTGCTGATTAGTAAGACCAAACAGGATGCGCCAGCAGTGCAGACCTATAAGAAGGCCTCAAACGGGGATAGAAAATGAAGAAAATCGGGGTGTTTTTCGCAGGATGTCTGCTGTTAACCGGCTGTGCGGCCAATAAGAGCCACAATCAGACGGTAGACGCAATCCGGCAGGAAATGAGTCAGGCCGTGCAGCCGAGTAAAGCGGAGGCCGTCAATGATGCGCTGCTGCCGCAGTTGAATGCTGCGATGCTCAAAGCAGATAGCAAACCGCTCGAGCCCAAGTTCGATCTGGCTGTCAACAATACGCCCGCGAGTCAGGTGTTTATGGCGATTGTGTCCGGCACGCGCTACAGCATGCTGATACACCCTGATGTGACCGGAAACATTTCGCTGAACCTGAAAGATGTCACCGTGTTTGAGGCGCTCGAAGCGGTTAAGGAAATGTACGGCTACGATTACAAGCTCGATGGCGCGCGTATTTTTGTGCAGCCGCTGAACTTGCAGACGCGTATTTTTCAGGTGAATTACCTGACCGGATTGCGTGAAGGCTCTTCCTCGCTGCGCGTTAAATCCAGTTCCGTCTCAGATAATGTGGGCAATACAGGCAATCAGGCGCAGGGGCAGTCGCAGGCCAATGCCATCACCGGCCAATCCTCGTCACAATATCAATACGGTTCGGGCAGCACCGATACCAGCAAAGTCTCCATGAAGAGCAAGTCGGATTTTTGGGAGGAATTGGAGCAGGCGCTCAGATTGATTCTGGGCGGACGGGATGCCTCCGATGGCAAAGGCGCGCGGCTGCCGGCCGATCGCAGCCTGTCGGTCAGTCCGATGTCAGGCGTGATCGTTATTCGTGCCTTGCCTGATGAGATGAGAAATGTCACCGCATTTTTAAAGGCCTCGCAAATTTCGGTTGAACGCCAGGTGATCCTCGAAGCGAAAATCATCGATGTGCAGCTCAACGAGAGCTTTCAGTCGGGTGTAAATTGGGGCGCGTTTAAAAACGGACTTCCCTACGGCCAGAATAACTATGCGTCGGCAGGTATTGGTGGGGCTGGTAGCGTGTTGAATCCGGCAACCCAGGGGGTGGGCGCTGCGCTGCTCTCCAGTGCGGCACTCAGTGCCACACCGGGCGCCTCCCTGCTGCCAAACACGGCCGGTGCCGGTTCGTTGTTTGGTCTGGCCTTCCAGACCAGCAGCTTTGCCTTGCTGCTCAATTTCCTTGAATCTCAGGGCGATGTGCATGTGCTGTCCAGTCCGCGCATCTCGACGTTGAATAACCAGAAAGCCGTGTTGAAAGTCGGCACCGATGAATTTTTCGTCACCGAAATTTCCGGTGGTTCTCAGGCCACCGTCAATGTGGCGGGAACCGCGCCGACGATTAAAACGCAGCCTTTCTTCTCCGGTATCGTGCTGGACGTCACGCCAAAAATTGATGAGAACAACGAGATCATCTTGCATGTCCATCCCTCCATCAGTTCGGTGACCACGGTCAACAAGGTGTTGAATCTTGGAACGACGACAGGGACCTATACCCTGCCGATGGCCTCCAGTTCGATTTCTGAAACCGATAGCATCGTGCGTGCGCGTGACGGTCAGATTGTCGCCATTGGCGGTTTGATGCGTCAGGATACAACGAACGGTGAGTCAGGCCTGCCCGGGCTGTCCAAATCGATATTCGGCCAGACTAGCAAAGTATCGAGCAAGCGCGAGCTGGTAATTTTGCTCAAGCCGACCGTGGTCGATTCGGATCGCGACTGGTCAGACGATATTGCGCGCAGTCGCGATCGCGTGGAAAACTTGAACCGCAAGGCCAAATGAGTGTGATCCGTGGTTTTTCGACTGTAGCGGCGCTATGTATTTAAAACACTTTGGTCTGCATGAGGCGCCATTTGGATTGACGCCTGACACCAGTTTCTTTTTCGCCTGTTCCAGTTATCAGGAAGCGCTCAATACCCTGCTGGTGGCCGCACATAACGGTGAGGGATTTATCAAGATCACCGGTGAAGTGGGCAACGGCAAGACCATGTTGTGCCGGAAGTTTTTAGCGACCCTCAACGAGGGTATGCAATCGACTACGCCAATCGGTACCCAGGATCTGTCAGCGAGTGCCGCCGCCGGGCAAAACTTCATCACGGCCTATATCCCGAACCCTTACCTCGAACCCAGAAGCCTGCTGCTGGCCTTAGCCGATGAATTTCGTGTGCCGCTCGACAAGGATAGCGATCAGCATCAATTGATGAAGGGCTTGACCAATGCGCTGCTCGATTGCGCCCGTTACGGTCAGCGTGCACTGGTGTGTCTGGACGAGGCACAGGCGCTGCCATTACCCACCCTCGAAGTGCTGCGTCTGCTCACCAACCTCGAGACTGAAAAGTGCAAGTTGCTGCAAGTGGTGCTATTTGGCCAGCCGGAGTTGAATGCCCATCTCGCGCAATATTCAATTCGTCAGTTGCGTCAGCGCATCAGTTTTCAGTATGAATTGCGCGGCTTGCTGCCCGATGAGGTGGATCGTTATGTGCGACATCGTGTGCGGGTGGCGGGATTTCACGGGGACACCTTGTTCGATATGGCGGCTGTCGCCAAATTGCATCGCGTCACCCGGGGGACGCCGAGGCTGGTAAATATCATTGCGCATAAAGCCTTGATGCTGGCCTATGGCGAGGGAAAGCAACATGTGAGCGCCAGACACATCGGCTCGGCAGCGGACGATACCCCTGAGTCTCATCGCGACTGGTTTGCGCTGGGGTTGAAGGCGGGGGCGGTCATTGCCGTATTGCTGATTGCGGCAGTCGCGTGGTTCTTGCTCAGATGAGCGTCATCAACCAGATGCTCAACGGTTTGGAGCAGCGCGGGGTACCCGTTGCGACCGGCCAGTTGCGCACGGTTCAGATCACTAAAAAATACCAGAAGATTAAATTTGGATTGCTGGCGGGGTTGCTGGTACTCTTCACAGCTTTGCTCTGGCGTGACATTGACGCGCCGGCACCCCCTAAAAAACTACCCGTCGCATTCAAACCAATTTCAGTCGCACCCGTCATCGTGGCCGTATCGGCCATAGCACCGGTTGAGGTGAAAAGCGTCCCGGCCGTGCCCGCGCCCAAAATTCATCCGGAAAAACAGCTCGAGCCAACGGTTAAAGCGGTGAATCAGGTAAAAACGGTGCCACCGGTCAAGCCAGCCACTAAACCCGTTGTCAATGAAGCAACGCGTCCGTCCGTCGTGCCCGTGACGAGTCCGTCGGGTGCGGTCAAACAAGTCAGCCAAGCGCAGCAGGCGGATGCCGAATTTCACAAGGCCACGGTTTTCATGCAGCAGGGCCGCAGCGTCGAGGCGCAGGCAGGTTTTGAGGCGGCCTTGCGCGCGGAGGCAGGGCTCGATGCGGCGCGACACGCGCTGGTGACGCTGTTGCTGGAGGGTAAACGCAATACGGAGGCGGAGCAGGTATTACAAGACGGGCTGAAAGTCAGGCCGGCCAACAGCGGCTATGCCATGCTGCTGGCGCGCTTGCAGGTGCAGCGGGGTGAGCTGGATCAGGCACTGCTGACACTTGCGCTGACCTTGCCCTATGCGGTGCAGCAGGCGGACTATCAGGCGTTCTACGCCGCGCTCTTACAGCGCCGTGCCAGGCACAAAGAGGCGGTGGAGCATTATCAGGTCGCCCTCAAAGCTTCACCCAATTCAGGTGTTTGGCTGATGGGATGCGGCATTTCATTACAGGCGCTGGGCAAAAATGATGAGGCAAAAGAGGCCTTTGCCCACGCGCTGTCCAGCAAAACATTGAGTCCGGAGTTGCAGGCCTTTGTGCAGCAAAAAATGAAGGCGCTCTAAACGCTATTATTAGAGCACGATGTCGCTGCCGACTGCGGCCTGCCAGCATGCTTCTAAGTGCTGCTCTACGCACATCACCACGCTGCGATCGAGTTTTTTGTCATCGACCATTTCATTGAGTATCTCCATGATCACATCAGTACCTAACGAGTCGCGATAGGGGCGCTTCTGTGCAAGTGCCTGGAACACATCGGCGACCGCGACGATGCGTGCTTCGAGCGAAATAACCCCTGACCCCAGATGATACGGATAGCCTGAGCCATCGACACGCTCATGGTGTTGCGCGGCCCATTCGGTAATTTTCTCTAGTCCATGGATATTTTTTAGAATAATGTAGGTGTCGAAGCTATGCCTTTGAATATGCGCATATTCCTCTGTGGTCAGCTTGCCGGCCTTATCCAGTAACTCGTCCGGTTGCCTGAGTTTGCCTATATCGTGCAGCAACCCTG